>Ga0310786_10009577_pt1 | contig 12279 bp, 6 predicted proteins | sample AusTroGonzalo_MG_FD_203881 | JGI IMG/M metagenome (GOLD analysis project Ga0310786, IMG submission 203881) | Bovine rumen microbial communities from tropical cattle in Woodstock, Queensland, Australia - Gonzalo_03 (v2) (version 2) | ecosystem: Host-associated > Mammals > Digestive system >...
TAAGGTTCAAAAATTTGGAGATTACACAGAAAGAAGAAATTTTTCTAAAACAAAAAATACTTTAGAGTTACAAGATTTATTAGAGGTTCAAAAGAAGTCTTATCAAGAATTCCTTGAAAATGGTATTAAGGAAGTTTTTGATGAGCTTTTTCCAGTTGAAAGTTTTACTGGAAATATATCACTAGAATTTGGTGATTATTCTTTTGATGAGCCAAGATATACTGTAAAAGAAGCTAAAGAAAGAATGGTTAACTATGCTGCACCTTTAAAGGTTCAAGCTAGATTATTCATTCATGAAACAGGTGAAGTTAAGGAACAAGAAATCTTCCTTGGCGATATGCCTTTAATGACTGAAGCAGGAACATTTATCATTAATGGTGCTGAACGTGTTATTGTTTCACAATTAGTTCGTTCTCCATCTATATATTTCAAAAAAGAAATAGATAAAAATGGTAGATTAATTGTTTCAGGAGAAGTTATTCCTAATAAAGGTACTTGGCTTGAATATGAACTTGATGCTAGAGATGTTGTTTATGTAAGAATTGATAGAACTAGAAAAGTTCCAGTTACAACATTCTTAAGAGCATTAGGTCTATCTAATGATGAAGATATCATTAGCGTTTTTGGTGACAATAAATATATTCAAAATACTATTGAAAAAGATTCAACAAAAAATACTGATGAAGCTTTAATTGAAATCTATGAAAAGTTAAGACCAGGAGAACCAGCTACACTTGATTCTGCAAAGAACCAATTGGTAACAAGATTCTTCGATAGATTTAGATATGACTTAGCTAAAGTTGGTCGTTATAAATTTAATAAGAAATTAAATGTAGTTGATAGACTACTAGGATGTACTTTAGCTGAAGATATTAAAGATGGTAAAAAGATAATTGCTAAAAAAGGTACTTTAGTTACTAAAGATATTTTAAAAGAGTTAAAACCTGTATTTGCAAATGGTTATAATTTAAAAGAAACAATTATTAATGAAGAATTAGACGAATATAATAAGATTCAAACAGTTAAAGTATTTAATAAAGAAAATGAACAAGAAGTTATTACTTTAATTGGTAATGATCAATCAACTGATACTAAACGTTTAACTATTCCAGATGTATATGCTTCTGTATCATATTATTTAAATTTACTTAATGATATTGGATCAATCGATGAAATTGATAACTTAGGAAATAGACGTGTAAGACAAGTTGGAGAATTAATCCAAACTCAATTTAGAGTTGGTATGGCTCGTATGGAAAGAGTTATCAGAGAAAGAATGACAACTCAAGAAATCGAAACAGTTACTCCAAAAACATTAATTAATATTAGACCAGTTACTGCTGCATTAAAAGAATTCTTTGGTTCATCTCAATTATCAAAATTCATGGATCAAATTAACCCAATTGCAGAGTTAACTGATAAACGTCGTCTATCATCTCTAGGACCTGGTGGTCTATCAAGAGATAGAGCAAGTATGGATGTTCGTGACGTTAACCCATCACACTATGGTCGTATTTGTCCAATTGAATCTCCAGAAGGACAAAACATCGGTCTTATTACATCACTTGCTGGTTACGCAAAAATTAACGAATATGGTTTCATAATGACTCCATATAGAAAAGTAGTTAATGGTGTTGTAACTGATGAAATTTGTTATTTAACAGCTGATGAAGAAAATGACAACTACATTTCTCAAGCAGCTATTCAATTAGATAAAGATAATAAAATTAAAGATGAAAAAATCATCGTACGTATAAATGGTGATAACGAAATCGTTCCAAGAGAACAAGTCGATTATATCGACGTATCACCTTCACAAATTGTATCTATTACAACAAGTTGTATTCCATTCCTTGAATACGACGATGCACACAGAACTCTAATGGGTGCAAACATGCAACGTCAAGCAGTTCCACTTTTACAAGCTGAAGCTCCAATTGTTGGAACAGGTGTTGAATATATTGCAGCTCGTGATTCAGGATCAACTATCGTAGCTAAAGCTGATGGTGTAGTTGAATACGCTGATGCATTAAAAATTATTGTTAAAACAGCTAAAGGTAAAGATACATATTATTTAGCTAATTTTGAAAGAAGTAATGCAGCTTCATGTGTTAATCATGTTCCAATTGTTAAAGCTGGTGACAAGATTCATAAAGGTCAAGTTATCGCTGATGGACCATCAACTAAAAATGGTGAATTAGCACTTGGTAAAAATATGACTGTTGCTTTCATGACATATAATGGATATAACTATGAGGATGCCGTAATCTTAAATGAAAGATTAGTAAAAGATGATGTTTATACATCACTACATATAGATCACTATGATATTGAGTGTCGTGACACTAAACTTGGACCAGAAGAAATCACTCGTGATATTCCAAATGTTGGTGATGATGCTCGTAAAAACCTTGATGCTAACGGAATTATTAGAATTGGTACTGAAGTTAGAGAAGGAGATATCTTAGTTGGTAAAGTTACACCTAAAGGTGTACAAGAACTTACTAGTGAAGAAAAATTATTACATGCTATCTTTGGTGAAAAAACTAGAGAAGTTAGAGATACTTCACTAAGAGTTGAACATGGTGCAGATGGTATTGTTCATAACATCAAGATTTATACTAAAGAAAATAGTGATGAACTACCTGCAGGTGTTTCAAAAGTTATAAGAGTATATATTATTCAAAAACGTAAGATTCAAGTTGGAGATAAGATGTCAGGTCGTCATGGTAATAAAGGTGTTATTTCACTTATTTTACCAGAAGAAGATATGCCATTCTTACCAGATGGTAGACCAGTTGATATCATGCTTAACCCAATGGGTGTTCCATCTCGTATGAACATCGGACAAATCTTAGAACTACATTTAGGTATGGCTGGTTCTAAATTAGGTGTTAAATATGCATCTCCAGTATTTGATAGTGCAACATGGGAAGATATTAAAGAAGAAATGGCTGAAGCTGGTATTGCTGAAGACGGTAAAACTACTGTTTACGATGGACGTACTGGTGAAGCATTTGATAATAGAATTTCTGTTGGTGTAATGTACATGGTTAAACTACATCACATGGTTGATGATAAGTTACATGCTCGTGCAACTGGTCCTTACTCACTAGTTACACAACAACCATTAGGTGGTAAAGCACAATTTGGTGGTCAACGTTTCGGAGAAATGGAAGTTTGGGCACTATATGCATACGGTGCTGCTCATGTACTACAAGAAATCTTAACAGTTAAAGCCGATGACATCGTAGGTCGTGTTAAAGTTTACGAAGCATTAGTTAAAGGTAAAACAGTTAACCAAGCTGGTGTTCCAGAATCATTTAGAGTACTTGTTAAAGAATTCCAAGCTTTAGGCTTAGACATGCAAGTAGTTACAAATGATGATGAAGTAGTAGACTTCAAAGACTTAGAAGAAGATGACGGCGATGATTTAAGAATTAATGAACTTGAAAACATTGCTACTAATGTAGATGAACCAGTAGAACCTGAATTAGATGAAACTGATGATTTTGAAGATGAAGATGAATTTGAGGAAGAACCAGATTTAGATGATTTAGAATTTCCTGGTGATGAAATAGAGGAGGGTGAATAATTATGATAGATGTAAGAAATTTCAAAGGTATCAAAATTGGAATTGCCTCTCCTGAAAAAATTCGTAGTTGGTCTTATGGTGAAGTTAAAAAACCAGAAACTATTAACTACAGAACACAAAAACCCGAACGTGACGGACTTTTCTGCGAGAAGATTTTTGGTCCAACAAAGGACTACGAATGTTCTTGCGGAAAGTACAAACGTTTAAGATATAAAAATGTTGTATGTGATAGATGTGGTGTTGAGGTAACTCAAAGTAAAGTAAGACGTGAACGTATGGGTCACATCGAACTTGCTGCACCATGTTCACACATTTGGTTCTTTAAAGGTGTACCTTCTAAAATGGGTCTTGTTCTAGATATGTCTCCAAGAGATCTAGAAGAAGTACTATATTTCGTAAGTTATGTAGTAATTGATCCAGGATCTGCGCCATTAGAGAAAAAACAAACTCTATCTGATAAAGAATATAGAGCATTCTATGAAAAATACGGAAACAGCTTTAAAGTAGGTATGGGTGCTGAAGCAATCCAAACACTTCTTAAAGAAGTTGACGTTGATAAAGAAGTAGAAGAAATTAGAAAAGAATTAGAATCTGCAACAGGACAAAAGAGAATTCGTCTTGTTAAAAGACTTGATTGTTTAGTTGCATTTAGTGAATCTAATAATAGACCTGAGTGGATGGTACTAGATGTACTTCCAGTTATTCCACCAGATTTAAGACCAATGATCCAATTAGATGGTGGTAGATTTGCTACTTCTGATTTAAATGATTTATATAGAAGAATTATTAATAGAAATAATCGTCTTAAAAAATTACTAGAATTAGGTGCTCCTACAATTATCGTTCAAAATGAAAAACGTATGCTTCAAGAGGCAGTTGATTCACTATTCGATAATGGTAGAAGAGGAAGAAGTATAACTGCTGCTGGAAATAGACCTTTAAAATCACTATCTAGTATGCTTAAAGGTAAACAAGGACGTTTCCGTCAAAACTTATTAGGTAAACGTGTTGACTATTCTGGTCGTTCAGTTATCGTTGTTGGACCAAGTTTAAAAATGTATCAATGTGGTATTCCAAAAGAAATGGCTTTAGAGCTATTTAAACCACATGTTATTCATGGTCTAGTTGAAAGAGACTTAGCTCATAATATTAAAGGTGCTAAAAAATTAATTGATTCAAGAGATGAATGTGTATGGGATGTTGTTGAGGATGTTATTACTGAACATCCAGTAATGTTAAACCGTGCACCAACTCTACATAGACTTGGTATTCAAGCATTCGAACCAAAACTTGTTGGTGGTAAAGCAATTCGTCTTCACCCATTAGTATGTACTGCATTTAACGCAGACTTCGATGGTGACCAAATGGCTGTTCACGTACCACTTTCTGAAGAAGCTAAAGCTGAAGCTAGACTATTAATGCTTGGTGCTAATAATATTCTATCTCCAAAAGATGGAAAACCTATCGTTACGCCTTCACAAGACATGGTTTTAGGTAACTACTACCTAACTATGGAAAAAGCTGGAGAAGAAAACGAAGGTAAAGTTTATAAAAATCCTAATGATGTATTAATGGCTTATGAAAGAAGAGAAATTACACTTCATACAAGAATTGCTCTTCCAACAAATTCATTTAGACATAAATTATTTATGGATGAACAAAAAGATAAATACTTAGTAACTACTGCTGGTAAATTAATCTTTAATGAAATTTTACCTGATTCATTCCCATACTTAAATGAAGGTACTAAAGAAAATATTGAAGGATTTACTCCTGACAAATATTTACTTGAAATGGGAACTAATATTCCTGAAGCAGTTAAAGAAATGCCAATTGTTGCCCCATTTGCCAAGAAAACATTTGGTAACATAATTGCTCAAGTATTTAAAAGATATAAAACAACTGAAACATCTATAATGCTAGATAAATTAAAAGATTTAGGATTTAAATATTCTACAATCGCTGGTATTACAGTATCTGCTGCCGATGTTATCACAACAGATAAGAAAGATGAAATTGTTGCTCGTGCACAAGAAGTTGTTGATAAAATTACAAAACAATATCAAAGAGGTTTAATAACTGACGAAGAAAGACATGAATCTATCTGTTCAGTTTGGAATAAAGCATCAGACGAAGTTGCTGATGACTTAAAGAGAATTTCTGAACAAAATCCTGATAACCCAATCTTCATGATGATGAATTCTGGAGCTCGTGGTAATATCGGTAACTTCAGACAACTTGCTGGTATGCGTGGTCTTATGGCTAAACCAAATGGTGAGTCTGTAGAAATTCCAATCCTATCAAACTTCTTCGAAGGTCTACATGTATCTGAGTTCTTCTTATCAACACATGGTTCAAGAAAAGGAGATGCCGATACAGCCCTTAAGACTGCCGATTCAGGATACTTAACTCGTCGTTTAGTTGACGTTGCTCAAGATATCTTAGTTAAAGAAGAAGATTGTGGATGCTCAAAAGGTGTTGTTGTTTCAGATTTAATTAATGATAAAGATGGATCTGTAATCGAACCTCTTGAAGAAAGAATCTTAGGTAGATTCTCTGCTCAAAAAATTATTAATCCTGAAACTAAAGATGTTATTTTAGATAAAAATGAAATGATTACTGAAACTATCGTTTCAAAAATTAAAAAAGCTGGAATTAAGCAAGTTGAAATTAGAAGTGTATTAACTTGTCGTACAATTAATGGTGTATGTCAAAAATGTTACGGACGTAACTTAGCAACAGGTAACCTAGTTGAAACTGGAGAAGCTGTTGGTGTTATGGCTGCACAATCAATTGGTGAACCTGGTACACAATTAACAATGCGTACATTCCACTCAGGTGGTGTTGCCCATGGTGGTGATGCGGATATTACTCAAGGTCTTCCAAGAGTTGAAGAATTATTCGAAGCACGTACACCAAAAGGTAAAGCTACTATTGCTGAGGTAACTGGTAAAGTTATATCAATTGAAGAATCTGGTGGAAAACACAAGATTATGATAGAAAATGAAGCTGGTGTTACTGATCAAACTACACTTTATAATCAAAAAGTTATTGTTAACGTTGGTGATGAAGTAGTTGCTGGTCAAAAACTTACTCAAGGTGTTATTTCACCTAAAGAGTTACTAGCTGTAACTGACCCACTTACTGCTCAAGAATATATTATTAAAGAAATCCAATCTGTATATAAATTACAAGGTGTTGATATCTCTGATAAACACGTTGAAATTTTAGCTAAGAGAATGATCAACAAGATTAAAATTGTTGATGGTGGAGATAGTGAATTTGTTGAAGGTTTAACAGTATCACTTAGAGAATTTGCTGATGGTAATAAACCAGTAATCTTAAATGGTGGTGTTCCTGCAACAGGTAGACCTATTATGTTAGGTATTACTAAATCTGCTCTTGAAACTGATTCATTCTTATCAGCTGCATCATTCCAAGAAACTACAAGAGTTTTAACAGATGCTGCGATTAGAGGAAAAGTTGATTACCTACAAGGATTAAAAGAAAATGTTATCATTGGTAAATTAATTCCTGCAGGTACTGGAGCTAGACAATATGCAGACATTGATTTACTTCTAGAAAAAGAATTCTTAGATGATGATCCAAGCGAAAAACTAGAAGAAAAATTAATGGGTGATGATTCAATTGCTGAAGAAAATGCTAAAAAAGTAGAAGTTGAAGAAGTAGTTGAAGCAGAACCAGAAGAAGCTTAGTAATAAATAAAACTTCTAACTTTACGTTAGAAGTTTTTTTGTTTACATTAAAGAAATGTATTTTAAATAAAATATTTTTAAATTAATGTTATAATCAAAATATAAAGAATAAAAGGAGATAAAATATGAATAATGAATTTGATAACAATAATATTGAAACTACTAACATTCAAAATGTAACAAAACCAAAAAGCAATAAAAAAATAATTTTGATTGTATTATTTGTTTTAATTCTTTTAGTTTCAGCAGCTATAGTATTATATACACAAACTGATATCTTTAAAAAAGATAAAGAAACAAATAATAATCCTAAAACATCTGAAAAGAATAAAAATACTAATACACAAATAAATGATGATGTTATTGATAATGATGATGTTGATGACGAATATGATGGGGAAAACTTGGCTGAATATCGCTACTCATTTAAGGAAGCAAAAAATTCATGCATTACATATGGAAGTACAGAAGAAAATGAATCAGGATATATTACATATGTCAGCGACATAAACATTGATGGAAAAAATTATAAGTTAGCATATGGAAATGATTATTCTAAGCAATATGGTGTTAGAACCCTTAACGGAAAACATATAGAGGGATTTGATACTAATACAAATGAAATGCTTCCTGTAAGTTTATGTGTATATGGTAAGTATATTGTTCTTCAAACTGGTTGGGAAGGTGCATATACACATGTAATTTCCACAGAGGGAAAAAGTATAACTGGTTTTGGTGGAACATATGAAGTTATCGGTGAAAACAAAATACATATAGATGAATATGATTGCAGTGTTGATACAAATGGAAAATATGCAGATAGTCATAATGAATATGATATTGACTTTAATTCGAATCCACTTGAAAAATTAAATTTAAAACAAACATATTATAATTGTGATGAAGCACCATTTTAAATTTTAAAAAGAACTTACAATAAAACTTGTAAGTTCTTTTTTTTATATGTTATTATATTTAAGTAAGAAAATAAGCATGAAAGAAGGATATAAATATGAAAAAAGATCATTTATCAAAAAGAGAAATTATATTAATATGGACATCTATAATACTAGTATTAGCTCTACTTGTATACTCTATAGTTGATTATTCTTTAAGTGAATTAAAAAGTAATGAATCAAACAATAATGAATATAAAAATAATATTATTAATTATGATAAAGTATTATCAAAATTAGAAAATAAAAGAAATTCAAATATTATTATTAAATGTGATTGTTCTGGAGATATAGATTATTACACATATCAAAACAATACTTGTGAAGAATACTCTATATCTAAAAAAGAAGCTGCTAAAATAATTAATAAATTAGGTAGTACTAGTGAAGTAAAAGAACTTGCAACTTCAACAGAATGTGCTGATTATGAATTTGTTTTCTCAACAAAAAATTATGAAGAATTAATTGGTGGATGGACTAGTAATGATAATAAAAGTTTATTAGTGGGTTATAAAAATGAAGGTTATGCTTTTGATTTTAATGAAGATATAACTACTATATTTGAAGATATTATTGAAAATAAAAGTCCAAATAAGAAAGATGATGATATATATGTAACTAAAAAACCAGTACTTTATTTATATCCTAAAAAAGATAATACTAAAGTAACAGTTACATTTAAAAAACCAGAACTTTTAACTACAACTTATCCTAAATATATAGATAAATGGGAAGTTACTGCAAATAAAAATGGTAACTTAACAGATTCTAAAGGAAATAACTATTATGCTTTATATTGGGAAGATAAAAGTAAAACTAAAGTTAACTTTGATGAAGGATATTATGTAACAAAAGATAATGCTATAGAATTCTTAGAAGAAAAATTAAAATATATTGGTTTAAATGATAAAGAAAGAAATGAATTTATCATGTACTGGCTTCCTGTTTTAGAAAAGAATAAAAAATCTATTGTTCATTTTGAATTAACAGAATCAAGACAAAAAAATAATGAACTTATCATAACTCCAACACCTGATTCACTTTTAAGACTTTCAATTCATATTAAAAAGGTTGATAAAAAACCTAAAAAACTAGAAAAACAAAAATTAGAAAACTTTAAGAGAAAAGGATTCGTCGCAGTTGAATGGGGCGGAGTTAACCATAAAAAATAACTTTATAAAAGGTTTACTTACCTATGGCAAGTAAACCTTTTATTTATTTATATATTATGGTATTCTTAATGTATAAATAGTAGGAAAGTGGGTATTTATTATGGCTGCAACTAAAAAGACTACAACTAGAAAGAAAGCTGCAACTAAAAAATCAGGTTTATCTGTAGAAGATAAAACAAAAATTTGGACTTTATTAACAATTATTGTTGCACTTCTTGTTTTAGTAGGATTTTGGTATTTAAGATAATAATATTCACAAGTAGTGAATATTATTTTTCTTTTTAAAATAAGGAAAATATTATATATTTCCTTATTTTATTTGCATTAATTATTAACAAATTGTATACTTATCATACAAAGGACTTTGATATAAATGAATAAATTTAAAAGTATAAGAATAGCAAGTATATTAGGTATTATAGGAAACTTGTTTTTAATGGTTATTAAATTAATAGTAGGAGTAATATTTAAAAGTGAATCCATGATTGCTGATACTTTTAATAGTGCTGGAGATATATTCTCTTCTTTTATGACATTTATTGGAAATCATATATCTAGTAAACCAAAAGATGAAGATCATGATTTAGGGCATGGTAAAGCAGAATATATATTTTCATTAATTATTAGTGTTATTATGATATTTTCAGGAATTCTTTTAATTAAAAACTCTATAAGTAATATTATTAATAGTGAGGAAATAATCTTTTCTAAATGGTTAATAATAGTTTGTTTTACAACTATTGTTGTAAAACTACTATTATTCCTTTATACTAATACATTATCAAAAAAATTTGATAACATACTTATTAAAGCTAATTCCAAAGATCACTTAACTGATATGTTTGTTACACTTAGTAATTTATTAGCAATTTTACTTTCTATGAAACATATTAAATATGTTGATGCTGTAGTTGGTATATTAATATCACTTTGGATAATATATCAGTATTTATGTATATTAATTGAAAGCTATCATGTATTAATGGATAAAACAATATCATCTGATAAAAAAGAAGATGTTATTAATATAATTAAAAAATATCCGGAAATAATAAAATATAATCATTTTAATGCAACACCTATAGGTTATGAATATCAAATATCCATATCTATATTTGTTGATGGAAATTTATCTACATTTGAGTCTCACAATATTGCAGATAAACTTGAAAAAGAAATAGTTAGTACTATTGATGAGATATATTTAGCAGTAATACATGTAAATCCAATAAAAATTGATAAGAAAAAGAAATAAGTATTTTATGTTATAATGTTAGTGGGGTATAGATATGAATATTTATGAAAATATGAGAAAACATAATGAAAATTTATCACAGTATGCAACAAAAGATGAGGCTGCATATCGTTTTTTTGAAGATGATGATAATTTAGATATAAGAACTTCTTTTTATAGAGATACAGATAGGATTCTATATAGTCTAGCTTATACAAGATATATGGATAAAACCCAAGTATTTTCATTTAATGAAAATGACCATATATGTAAAAGAATGATCCATGTTCAGTTTGTTAGTAAGATAGCAAGAACTATAGGTAGAGCTCTTGGATTAAATGAAGATTTAATAGAGGCTGCTGCTTTAGGACATGATCTTGGTCATGTTCCATTTGGTCATGTTGGTGAACATATATTAAATGATATATCTATAAAAAATAATGAAGGTTATTTTAATCATAATATTCAAAGTGTTAGAACACTTATGAATCTTGAAAATGGTGGAAAAGGTAAAAATATTACTGTACAAGTACTCGATGCTATTATGTGTCATAATGGAGAGTTAGTAATGGGTAAATATATTCCTAAAAATAAAACTAAAGAAGAATTTTTAGATGAATATAATGGAAGTTATAAAGATAAAAATATTGAATATATTCCTATGACTTTAGAAGGTTGTGTTGTTAGAATAAGTGATTTAATTGCTTATATAGGACGTGACATAGAAGATGCTGTAAGACTTGGAGTTATTAATGCAAACAACATCCCTGAGGATATTACAAAAGTTTTGGGTAAAACTAATAGAGAAATTGTTAATAATATTATTATGGATGTGGTTAATAATAGTATGGACAAAGATTATATTAAATTAAGTGATGAAGTATATAACGCTATAGTTAGTTTAAAAGATTTTAACTATAAGAATATATATTTAAAAGCTAATTCAAAAGAAGATATTAAAAATTATGAAAAAATGTTTAATACCTTATTTGATAAATATAAAAAAGATTTAGAGAAGAATAATTTTGAATCTTCAGTATATAAACAATTCTTAAATTTTATGAATGATAAATATAAAAAGAATACAAGTAAAGCAAGAATAATAATTGATTTTATTGCAGGTATGACTGATGATTTCTTTATTAAAGAATATAAAAAATTAGTATAGGAGAAAAAGGGTTATATGAAATATAATTTAAAAAAAGAAAAAAATTATAATTTACATACTATAACTACTGATAATTTTCGCGATTGTCATTTTTCTCTTGCATTTAATATGAAATTTGATGCTAAAAAAGCTGTCGCTTTTTCTCTTTTGTCAGATATCTTAACTGATTGCTCTAAAAACTATCCAACAAGTAAATATGTTATAAGACATATTGATGAATCATTTATATTAGATTTTTATGGAACATTTTCAAAAACAAATAATATGATGCAAGCATTTATTATTTGCGATTATATTGATCCAAAATATATAGATGATAAAAAATATTTAGATAATGTCTTTAAGTTTATTTTTGACATGCTTAAAAATCCATTAATTATTGATAATGGATTTGAAGAAAAAAACTTTGAAATAGTCAAACAAAGATTTTTATCAAGA
>Ga0310786_10009579_pt1 | contig 12278 bp, 11 predicted proteins | sample AusTroGonzalo_MG_FD_203881 | JGI IMG/M metagenome (GOLD analysis project Ga0310786, IMG submission 203881) | Bovine rumen microbial communities from tropical cattle in Woodstock, Queensland, Australia - Gonzalo_03 (v2) (version 2) | ecosystem: Host-associated > Mammals > Digestive system >...
GAGGATGATGCCGTGTACCTTGTGCTTGGCTATCTCCTTGGCGATGCGGATACCCTCATTGATATCCGAGCCGCCCCAGCAGTCGTCCCACATGTTCGTCTTGACGACGACCGCCATGTCATCCTTAGCGTGAAGCATCACCTCGTCTAGCACCTCGTTCATGAAGCGTACGCGGTTCTCAAAACTGCCGCCGTACTCGTCGTGGCGGTGGTTCGTACGCGGGCTGATGAACTGCGAGATCAGGTACGCGTGCCCGGCGTGAACCTCCACGCAGTCGAATCCCGCCTCGCGGCAGAAATCCACCGCCTCGCCGAACTTCTTGACCAGCGCCTTGATCTCGCTAACTTTCAACCGGCGGTGAAGCGTCGGGCTGTACAGGTTAAAACCTGTATCCGCACTCACCGGCATGCAGTGGCAGGTAGCGTAGTGCGTCATGTTACCGCAGTGACCGATCTGGATGCTGGCTTTCGCGCCCTCGGCGTGGATGGCATCCGTCAGCTTCTTCAGTCCGGGCAGCGCCTCCGGCCGAACGAACAGCTGTCCGTCAAAGCTCACACCGCTTCTATCGACCGAGCAGTAAGCTACGGTAGTCATGCCTACACCGCCGCGGGCTACACTGACATGGTAATCATACAAGGCTTGCGAGGGCAGATTGCCTTCACACATATTCTCAAAGGCTGCGGAACGAATGAACCTGTTCCGCAGCGTTATAGGACCTAACTTGTAGGGAGTAAATAATTTATTTTCCATTTAGTAGATAAACGGGATTATACGTTTGAGTTTCTTGCGGTCGAACTCGTCGGGGAACTCCTTCTCGTAACGGAGATAGATCGAGTTGGCACGCGGAATGAGGTTGCAGCAGCTGAACCAGAAGAACAGAGCGCCCGCCCACGACCAGGTCAGGATAGCAAAGCCCAGCCACTCGGTGATCTCGCCGAAGTAGTTCGCCGAGGTGACGAAGCGGTAGAAGCCTTTCTTAGGCAGGTAGTGGTTGGTGTCACCGGGTTGGCGCAGGTTACGGATCACATGATCGGAGTGCATGTTGATGATGAATCCGCAGATGAAGATCACCGTACCGATGATGAACCGCGGATCACTCACCCACTCAGGATGGTAGGGGCTGTACACCGGCGCAATATGGAAGAGCCAATAACCTTGCACATAGCCGTTAATCAGGTTCCACGCCACAGACAATCCCATGATGATGATCGGCATCTTGCTGTTGCCGCGCATTAACATCGGGAAGATAAACGAGCGCTGGAAATAGTGCGCCTCAAAGATGAGGAAGAACAACAGGTACGGGATATTGCCGCGCACAGGAGAGATCCCCCACAAGTACAGCATAGCAATGAATACCGGCACCTCCATCAGGAACCAGCCGACCTTGTTATTGATGGCGGGCCCCCACTTCTCAGTGCGCATTTTGCCGTAACCGGCATCCACGAAATACAACGACACGAATACCACGAAGCCTACCAGCCCCATGACAAACAGGAAGTTGTAAAAGAATTCAACAGAGTTTAAATGTTCCATATCGTAGTGATGGATGAATTATAAATTAAAAATTATGTAGCTGCGGTCAGACCGCAAAAACGCACAAAGGTACAATATTATTCTGAAAATTGCAAACCCAAAGGGTTTTATTTTTCTTCGGCAGGTAATTTTTCTTGTTTTTGACAAACAAACAAGCCAATCACCACAAGCAATATCCCCAACCATTTACCTATAGGTAACTGTTCGCCGAAGAACGCGAGCATGATCAGCGCCGTGAATACAGGCCGTACATTGTTGAAGGCATTCGCCTGCGTCACGCCGATCCGGCGCACCGTGTAGCAGAACAGCACAAACGCCACAATCGACGAGAATACAGCCAGATAGCCGAACGCGTAGAGAAGTTCCGGCGTGTACGAGGTCAGTAGGAAGCCTTCTGTCAGGCAGGTTTTGCCCTCGATGATTGCCCACAGCGGGTAGAAGAACAGCAGAGCTGTAATCTGCTCGTAAAAGATGATCGACAGCGGCGAGTAGCGCTCGGGGATCTTGCGCAGCAGGATCGTGTACATCACCGCCGAGCAGACAGCCAGAAACGCCAAGGGGATACCGATAGGGTTGCCTAACTCGAAGTTACCCGAACCGACCAGCACGAGCATGAACATGCCGATGGAGGATATGATGATGCCGATGATATTGTACTTCGTCACGCGCTCACGCAGGATAAGAAACGCCAAGAACGGTGCAATCAGCGGGGCGGTGGACAGCATTGCCTCGGCTATCGTGGGCGAGGCAAGCGAACGATAGCAGTAGGTCTCGAAGATGAAATACAGAACGGGCTGCATGATGCCTGCGAGCAGGAACAACGGGATATCCTGCTTGAGCATAGCCTGCAAGGACAACAGATCGGATCCGCGCGCAATAAGCCCCACGGCAAGCATCAACAGAACGGCTATCGTGAAACGGAAAACAATAAGCGTGAACGGGCGCAAGAAGAGCAATGAATGCTGAACGGCGATACCCGAACCCGCCCAAATCAACATCGCTAAAACGATGGCTATGTAAGGGACAATTTTCTTCATATTGCAAAAAAAATCGCACAAATTTACGGAAATATTTGCAAATATGCAAAAAATTGTGTAACTTTGTACCGATTTTCTTAAAAATGCAAAAACAATCTTCAAATCATATGAACGACACACAGATTTTTGACCTCATCCGCCGTGAGCGTGAGCGTCAGACCAAAGGCATCGAACTCATTGCGAGTGAGAACTACGTATCCGACCAAGTGCTGCAAGCCATGGGCAGCGTGCTGACGAACAAATATGCCGAGGGCTACCCCGGTCACCGTTACTACGGCGGTTGCGAGGTGGTTGACGAGGTAGAGGAGCTTGCTCGTACGCGTCTGAAACAACTCTATGATGCCGCCTACGTGAACGTGCAGCCCCACTCCGGCGCACAGGCGAACATGGCTGTGTTCATGGCGTGCCTCAAGCCCGGCGACACATTCATGGGCTTGAACCTCAGTCACGGCGGGCACCTCAGTCACGGATCGGCGGTGAACTTCTCCGGTTTGGTATTCAACGCTATCGGCTATGACCTGAACGAAGCTACAGGTCTGGTGGATTATGACGACCTGGAGCGCAAAGCACGCGAGCACAAACCCAAACTGATCATCGCCGGCGCATCGGCGTACAGCCGCGAGTGGGACTACGAGTGCATCCGCAAGGTTGCCGACGAGATCGGTGCGATCTTCATGGTCGATATGGCGCACCCCGCGGGACTGATTGCGGCAGGGCTGCTGAAGAACCCGCTTAAATATGCCCATATAGTGACGAGTACCACCCACAAGACGCTTCGCGGTCCGCGTGGAGGAATCATCCTCATGGGCGAGGACTTCCCGAACCCATGGGGCAAGACGACGCCGAAAGGTGAGGTGAAAATGATGTCCGCCCTACTCGACTCGGCGGTGTTCCCCGGCACACAGGGCGGTCCTTTGGAGCACGTGATAGCCGCCAAAGCCGTAGCATTCGGCGAGGCGTTGCAGCCTGAGTTCAAGACCTATCAGCAGCAAGTCAAGTTGAACGCAGCCGTCATGGCGCAGGCGTTTGTGGACAAGGGTTACAAAGTCATCAGCGGCGGCACGGATAACCACTCGATGCTCGTTGACCTGCGGACAAAGTACCCCGATCTGACCGGCAAGAAAGCCGAACAAGCGCTGGTGGCAGCCGACATCACGACGAACAAGAACATGGTGCCCTTCGACAGCCGCAGCGCATTCCAGACATCAGGTCTTAGATTCGGTACACCCGCCATCACTACCCGCGGACTGAAAGAAGACAGGATGCCGTGGATCGTAGAGTTGATCGACCGTGTGCTACTCTCGCCCGAGGACGAACAAGTCATCGCCGCCGTACGCAACGAGGTGAATGCAGAGATGGTGAAATATCCGCTGTTTGCATGGTGAGTTTCGAATAAATGACATAAGCGACAGAAAAAATCACAAAAAATTTGCAAATATCAAAACTTTTTTGTAAATTTGCAGCCGCTTTACATGAAAGCCTCCGGGGATAATTGGTTTTGACAGCAGGTAGAACAGGTATGTAAGCACGCCGAGCACTGCAGAGACGCTCGTAAATATCGTCTGTAAAACAATAACTGGCAACTACAATGTAGCTCTCGCCGCTTAATCGAAGTATAGTAGATTAGCTTTGTGTCGGCACAAGGTGCTGACCCGAGACGTCGCTCCGAGCCGACTCCTGAAGGCTCAACGGATATAGCGGCGCAGAAATATTCGGGATAGCGCACGCAGGCTGCGATGTGTGTGCGAAACAATAGCAGATAAGCCGGTAGTTGGTGGCTTGGGTCTTGCTGCCGGACGAAAACCAAAGCCAAGATAAGCGTGTAGAAAGCATATTGGTTCCTTGTTTGGACGCGGGTTCGACTCCCGCTATCTCCACTGCGGGCGGTAGCACGTATGTGCGGTACGTTCGGGAAATAACTGGTAACAAGAGCATTGAGAGATTACAGGAAAGCAATACGACTGATGATTGTGGCGGCAACGGCCGTCTTGTTTTCGTCATGTCTGATCAGCTACAAGTTCAACGGAGCGAGCATCGACTACTCGAAGACGAAGAGTATATCGATAGCGGACTTCCCGAACAACGCTGCCTTGGTTAACCCGAACCTATCCAGCGCCCTGTCGGAAGGAATACGCGGTCTGTACTCGCGTCAGACGCGTCTGCAGCTCCTACCCCGCGGCGGAGATATGGAGCTTGAGGGCGAGATCACCGATTACTACCTCACCCCGATGTCCATCGCGGCGGATAACCTTGCTGCGGAAACCAAACTGACGATGACCGTACGCGTGAGGTTCACGAACAACAAAGCGCCGGAAGAGAACTTCGAAAAGACGTACACCGCATTTCAGACCTTCAGTTCGTCCGTGCTCCTGACGGACGTACAAGACGGATTATGCCAGACGATGATCAACGAGATTGCGGAAGGCATATATAACGACACAGTGGCCAGATGGTAGTTGACCATTGAAAGTTGAAAGTTGGGGGTTGAACGATTTTTTTGCGGAAATATTTGCAAATGTCATTTTTTTTTATTACCTTTGCAGCCGTTTTGTGCAAAACGAAAAATTAACTTAAAAAACAGATATGTACACATTATTTATTACACTGATTATTATCGCCTCTATTCTGCTGGTACTGTTGGTACTGATTCAGAATAGCAAAGGAGGCGGTTTGGCAGCAGACTTTGCAGGCGGCAACCAAGTGATGGGTGCGCCTAAGACAGCAGACTTCCTGGAAAAAGCTACATGGACGCTGGTAGGCGTTATCGCCGTACTGAGCATCTTAGCCGTTGGCGTTCACAAACAGCAGACACGCGAGGCTCTTCAAGAGGGCGAGAGCGCTATCCAGACACAGGTGCAAGACGCAGCTGCCGAGCAGCAGACATCAACGGCTACGCCTGACTTCGCAGAATAATAGTAGAAAGTCAAAAGTCGAAAGCAATTAGCGGGAACAGGTCAACGACCATGTTTCCGCTATAGCCTATAAGAATTACGCGCCTGCGCGTTGGTTGTGCGCGTACGTAAGGGAATAAGAAACAAACATCAATCTATCATGAAGAAATATAACTTTAATGCAGGCCCAAGTATCCTGCCACAAGAAGTGATCAAGCAGACAGCCGAGGCTGTACTGGATTTTCAAGGTGAAGGACTGTCAGTCCTCGAGATCAGTCACCGCGCGAAGTACTTCCAGCCTGTTGTAGATGAGGCAGAAGCGCTGTTCAAAGAGTTGCTGAACATTCCCGAAGGTTACCGCGTACTGTTCCTCGGTGGCGGTGCAAGTCTGCAGTTCTGCATGGTGCCGTTCAACATGCTGGAGAAAAAAGCCGCGTACCTGAACACCGGCGTGTGGTCAAAGAAAGCCCTGAAGGAAGCCAAAGGTTTCGGTGAAGCTATCGAAGTAGCAGCCAGCACGAACTCTATCCCGACGGATTATGAGATTCCGCAAGACGCTGACTACTTCCACATCACGACGAACAACACGATCTTCGGCACGGAGATCAGCGACAAGAAACTTCAAGAGATTTACCGCAAGAAAGGCAATGTGCCCTTGGTAGCCGACATGTCTTCCGACATCCTCAGCCGACCGATTGACGTGAGCCAATACGACATCATCTACGGCGGTGCGCAGAAGAACCTCGCTCCGGCAGGTGTGACGTTCGTCATCATCAAGGAGTCGTGCCTCGGAAAGGTGAGCCGTTACATCCCGACGATGCTGAACTACCAAACGCATATTGACGGCGGCTCGATGTTCAACACCCCGCCCGTACTGCCCGTCTATACTGCCCTGCTGACCCTGCGCTGGCTGAAAGCCAACGGCGGCGTCAAATGGATTGAGGCACGCAACAAAGCCAAAGCAGACTTGCTCTATAAGTGCCTCGACGAGTCGAAGATCTTCACACCGACGATCCTCAACAAGGAAGACCGCAGCCGCATGAACATCTGCTTCGTATTCAAACCCGGGTACGAAGACCTGCAAGACGAGTTCTTCAAGTTCGCCACCGAGCGCGGCATGGTGGGAATCAAGGGGCACCGTCTGGTTGGCGGATTCCGTGCAAGCTGCTACAACGCAATGGACATCGAAGGCGTACAGGCACTGGTTGATTGCATCCACGAATACGAAAAACTTCATTAATATGGGATACTCCTATCTGATATCGGCTAACAACCCTATCAACAAAGCCCAACACAAAAGTATCGAACTGACAACACTGATCAAACCTATGAAAGTTCTTGTAGCAACAGAAAAACCGTTTGCGAAAGTAGCCGTTGACGGCATTCGCGAGGTGATAGAGGGCGCAGGTTACGAGTTGGCGCTCCTGGAGAAATATACTGACAAGAAGCAACTGCTTGATGCAGTAGCCGACGCCGATGCACTGATCATCCGCTCGGATATTGTGGATGCCGAGGTGCTGGATGCTGCCAAGCAGTTGAAGATCGTTGTTCGCGCCGGTGCCGGTTACGACAATATCGACCTTGATGCAGCCACAGCCCACAAGGTCGTAGCAATGAACACCCCGGGGCAGAACAGCAACGCCGTTGCCGAACTGGCGCTCGGACTGATGGTGTACGCCGTGCGTAACCTGTATAACGGCACGAGCGGCACGGAACTCAAGGGCAAGAAACTCGGTATTCACGCTTTCGGCAATGTAGGCAGAAACGTCGCCCGCATTGCACAAGGTTTCGGCATGAATGTCTATGCCTACGACGCTTACTGCCCCGATGAGGCGATGGTAGCTGCGAATGTTACCCCGCTCCACTCGGCAGAAGAACTGTATAAGACTTGTGATATCGTCAGCCTGCACATTCCCGCCACCGCCGAGACGAAGCAGAGCATCAACCACGACCTGGTGAACCTCATGCCGAAAGGCGGCGTGCTGGTCAATACCGCCCGCAAGGAGGTGATTGACGAAGAGGGCTTGATTACCCTGATGCTCGAGCGCACCGACCTCAAATACATGACAGACATCATGCCCGCGGCTGATGCGAAGTTCCGCGAACTGTTCGAGGGGCGCTACTTCGCTACACCGAAGAAGATGGGCGCACAGACCGCCGAGGCAAACATCAACGCCGGTATAGCTGCCGCACGACAGATTGTGGATTTCATTCAAAACGGCAACACACGTTTCCAAGTGAATAAATAATGACATTTCGCAGATATATAATCGTACTGTCGCTTGTGTTGTGGACTGCTGCAGCATGGGCGTTGCATGTGCAGCCTGTAGGCGAGCCGGATAAGGACTATACGTTTGTCGAGAACCAAGGCGATACGATCTACGTCTTTGCCGCCGGCATCGATATGCGTCACCCTTCCGGCAATACGGACTGGTACAAGGTGGATGGCACACTTTACCAAAGCAACACCGACGAGATCTATCCCGACGACGGCGGTTACTACACGCTGCAGAACGGGGAGAAAGAGTACTTCTACGTCTTCTCTTACCCCAACTACAAAGCCGATGTGTCCAACTGGGCATTGAGTGTTGAACCGCAATGCGAAGCCACGATCCTCACACTCAGCGGCACGCTGCCGCAAGCACTGACCTACGTTATCCCGGACGGTCGGACACGCACGGTGCCACGCACATGTACAATCTCGTACACCGACCTGTCGTGGGACGAAGGCGACATGCATTGGCAGGACTCAGCCGCCGTTCAGACTCTTGATTTTCCGAACACACGATTTACCCTACCCGCCATCTATCAGGCGACAGATATCACTCTTGCGGTGGACAACATCGCTCAAGCATTGGGGATAATGAAAGACTCAGTGAGTACAGAGTTGAGCGAGGGAGCAGTGGTAGCCGTCAAGTCGCACGTGACGAGCCGCACAGAGGTGCGCGGTAAGAAACAGGAGAACGAGATCGGGCGACCTACAGACGAATCGGTGCTGGAAGGATCTGCCCAACTGCGCATTCAGTTCTACAGCAATCCTACGCCTGCCGCCGCGTACTTCAGCTGGCATATCTATCAGGGCACCCAGCTGATCTTCACCCGCAATGACGAGGATGTGTTTGAGGCCTTCAGCGAACCCGGTTCATATCGCGTGATCAGTAGGGTGAGTGGCACAAAGTGCCCATGCGAGACATGTACCCTTGACTCAACGGAAGTGAAAGTCAACATCTCTGAATCCGAGCTGCGTGTGCCGAACGTATTCACGCCCAATGGCGACGGTCTGCACGACGAGTTCCGTGTACAATACCGCTCGCTGGCAGAGTTCCACTGCTGGGTATATAACCGCTGGGGAAAACTCGTCTATGAGTGGACAGATCCCGCTAAAGGCTGGGACGGCACGATCAATGGCAGCCCTGCTGCCGAGGGAGCGTACTTCTACGTGATCCGTGCTCGCGGCACAGACGCCGACCCCAAGCAAGGCTATACAACCAAAGGCGCTTACCGACGCGCACAACTCAAGAACGAAAAGATGACCGGCATCTACCAGTTGTCGGGCGACATCAACCTGATCCGGGGCAAAAGCAAATAACCACCTTGGCAGTAAGCACACTGACATATGAACAAGTGATGCTGCAACTCAAGCAGCAGCAATACAAACCAGTTTATCTCCTCTATGGTGATGAGCCTTATTACATTGATAAGGTGACGGACTACATCGAGGAGAACGTGCTGGACGAAGCCGGCAAGTCGTTCGACCAGGTTGTGCTGTACGGTCGCGACCTCTCGGAAGCAGGCATCGGCGAAGCTGTGATGCAGGCACGAGGGTTTGCGATGATGGGCGGTTATAAGGTAGTGATCGTCCGCGAGGCACAGATGATCAAGAAGTGGCAGGCACTCGAGCAATATGTCGCCCAGCCGCAGCCGCAGTCTATTCTGGTCATTGCCTGCAAATCCGGCACTGCGCCGAAGATTCCCGCCTCGCCGCACGTGGCAGTGATGCAATCTACGCCGCTGCGCGATTACCAGGTAGCCGGATGGATAACGCGTTACATCGACGAGTGGAACAAATCCCAAGCCGCGCAAGCCAAAGAAGATCGTGTGACCATTGACCCGAAGGTGACACAGATCCTCGCCGACAACCTCGGCACAAACCTGCAGCAGATCGTCCTCTCGCTGGAGAAACTTGTCAACGGTCGTCCGGCAGGTGTGAACGTCATCGATGCCGCCCTCGTGGAGAGGAACATCGGCATCAGCAAGGACTACAACGGTTTTGAACTGCAAGACGCGCTCATCACGGGCGACGCACTGAAAGCCAACCGCATTGTGCGCTATTTCGCTTCGTCGAAAGACCACCCTATTCAGAAAGAACTGCCACTGCTGTTCGGATTCTTTGCAAACCTGATGCTCTATCACTACCTGCCGAACAAGAACGACGAGCGCGCCGTGGCTGCCGTGCTGAAGATCAACCCGTTTCTGGTCAAGAACTACGCCCGCGCTGCACAACGCTACAGCGCCGGAAAGACGTTCCGGATCATCTCGTACTTCCGCGAGACAGACGCACGCAGCAAGGGTATAGGCACCGGCACAGCAACAGATATAGACCTTTGGAAAGAACTAATTTACAAAATATTACATTAGTGAACTACTTATTTACATCAGAATCGGTGTCAGAAGGACACCCCGACAAAGTCGCTGACCAGATCAGCGACGCTATCTTGGATAACTTCCTTGCTCTCGATCCCTCGGCTCACGTAGCCTGCGAGACGATGGTAACCACCGGCCAGGTATTCGTGGCGGGCGAGGTGACCGCCAAGAAATACATTGACCTGCCGGCAATCATCCGCCGCACGATTCATGATATAGGTTACACCAAAGCCGCGTACAAGTTCGAGGCGGAGAGTTGCGGTATCCTGCAAGCACTGCACGAGCAGAGTGCGGATATCAATATGGGCGTAAGCCGTGGCTCGAAGATGGCACAAGGTGCCGGTGACCAAGGAATGATGTTCGGTTACGCCTCATCGGAGACCGACAACTATATGCCGCTCACCCTCGATCTGGCACACACCTTAGTATATACGCTCGCGCGCATCCGCAAGGAAGGTAATCAGATGACCTACCTGCGTCCCGACGCCAAGAGTCAGGTGACGATGGAGTACGACGAGCATAACCGCCCCGTACGCATTCAGACCATCGTGCTATCCACCCAACATGACGAGCTGACTGCTGACGGTCAGAAGGTTACGCCCGAACTCATCAAACAAGACGTGATTGCGATTCTGCTGCCGCGCGTAGCCAAACGTGATGCACGTTACACTGCCCTACTCGAAGCGTTCCTGCGCGACGAGCGCACGGAGTTGCTGGTGAACCCCACAGGTAACTTCGTCATCGGTGGGCCTTACGGTGACACAGGTCTGACCGGTCGTAAGATCATCGTGGATACCTACGGCGGTCGCGGCGCACACGGTGGCGGTGCATTCTCCGGCAAAGACCCCTCGAAGGTCGATCGCTCGGCTGCTTACGCAGCACGCTACATCGCCAAGAACATGGTCGCTGCCGGTGTAGCCGACGAAGTGCTCGTTCAGGTCAGCTATGCTATTGGTGTAGCCAAACCCGTGAGCCTGTACGTGAACACTTACGGCACTGCCAAGGTGAAGATGAACGATGCCGAGATAGCCAAACGTATCGGTCGGTTGTTCGACCTGCGTCCGGCAGCAATCATCCGCGATCTGAAACTCACGCAGCCGATGTACGAAGAGACAGCCCGCTATGGACATATGGGCAGAACGAACGAGGTGGTTACCAAATCGTTCATCGACTCCGACGGCAAACCGTTCACCCGCGAGGTCGAACTGTTCACATGGGAGAAACTCGACCGCGTTGACGCAATCAAACAAGCATTCAAACTCTAATCAAACAAGCATTCAAACTGTCATGAGCGAGAAGAATATTGTATGTCAGTCGTGGATCATCGCCGCAGCGGTAATAGTGCTGCTTGCATTGGATCAGGCACTCAAACTGTATATCCGCACACATTATGCACTCGGCGAGGTGCATGAGATATTGCCGTTCTTTCAACTCTGCTTTGTGGAGAACAACGGGATGGCATTCGGCATCCAATGGCTACCCAAGTGGTGCCTGACAGCCTTCCGCATCATCATGGTCGGTGTACTCGGCTGGTATATCAACACGTTGCTCAAACGCGGCGCGCGTACCTCGTACCTGACGATGATCACACTCATCACCGCCGGTGCACTGGGCAACATCATCGATTGCGTGTGTTACGGCAAGCTGTTCGGCTACGAGACGTGGTTCTATGGCAAGGTGGTGGATATGTTGTACTTCCCGCTCATCCACAATGCCGCCGGCGAGACGCTGTTCTTCCGACCGGTGTTCAACCTCGCCGACTCCTACATCACGGTAGCGGTGTTTGCAATCATCCTGTTCTTCCGAAAGGATCTTAACGACAGTTTAGAGACGAAAAAAGCGGCTTAGTTGAGCCGCTTTTTTCATGTATTCGATTTCTCGATACATCGATATATCGATATTTCGAGACTTCTACATTTCGAAATTAGATTCCCAGACTTGCCTTGATAGCCGGAACGCGTGCTTCCGCCTCGGCGGTGCAACGCTCGTAGTCAGCACCGGTGAACGGTTTGCCGGACTTAACAGGAATCTCGAAGTAGAACTTGATCTTCGGCTCGGTACCCGACGGACGAACACTGACTTTCAGACCGCCTTCGGTGAAGTACTGCAGCACATTCGAGGTAGCGTTCAGCGGCATCTCGATCGGGCTCTCTACCCACTTGCCGTCCTTGAG
>Ga0310786_10009580_pt1 | contig 12278 bp, 8 predicted proteins | sample AusTroGonzalo_MG_FD_203881 | JGI IMG/M metagenome (GOLD analysis project Ga0310786, IMG submission 203881) | Bovine rumen microbial communities from tropical cattle in Woodstock, Queensland, Australia - Gonzalo_03 (v2) (version 2) | ecosystem: Host-associated > Mammals > Digestive system >...
CCAGCAGGATATCGCCGTTCTGTTCTTTCGGATCCTGCCGGATATACTCCATGAGCCTCCCGTTCTCGACAACCGCGCAAAAATCCGGTCCCTTCAGTATCTTTCGCTGCATCATAATGTCTCCAGCGGCACCAGCTGGCCGTTTTCATTCTCCCCCAGTAGTCTCGTTCTGGTGATCAGTACCCTGACCTCTTCCTCAATCCCGGCTTCCCGGCACAGCGCTTCTATCAGCATCCCGGGCTTGCAGCTTTCCCGTTCCGTCAGCACCAGCATACCGTATATATGCTGATTTTTTCCGTTCAGGGAGTAAATCAGCGGTTTGATATCGCATTCCTTCAAAGCTGTTTTCGTTTTTCGCATCGCCGGGATTGTCTCTCTGGCCATCATCGCAGGAATCGCGTCAATCAGTTTTCCGGCAAACCGTTCCTCCCGGATCAGCAGATCATACTGCGCGGCCCGCAGAAGCGGCGGAAGCGAAGAGTGCTTCCTGTCCACAGCCCTTGCTTCGGAAAGTTGCATCTCCGGTGGCATAGCCTTGTTCATCTTCTGTAGAAATTCCGCCTCGCTGACATCCTCTGCCATCGTCACATCCATGATTTCCCGTTTTCCGCAAGCCCCTGTGCTTAGCGCACTGGCAAATGTTACCAGAATGTGGGGGTTGAATCCGTTGGAATAAGCCACCGGCAGCCCGCTGCGGCGCAGCCCCCGCTGAACGCTGCGCTGGATGTCCAGATGCCCGATGTGACGGATCCGTTCGCCTTTTTCAAACACTGCCAGCATTCGCATAGGCGCACACTCCCTTCCATCGCTGCAGTCCGCATCCGTTGCAGCCCTTCCTGCAGTCCTTTGTGGTTTCGGTCCTGTCGCTCTTTTCCTTTTCACGCCACAGGAACTGCTTCGTAATGCCGCTGTCAATATGATCCCAGGGAAGCATCTCGTCCTTCGGTCTTTCCCGATTCGCATAGAAAGCCGGATCCAGCCCGCACTCCCGAAAAGCTTCCATCCAGGTGTCAAATTGGAAGGTTTCGTTCCATCCGTCCAGAATGCAGCCCTTTTCATACGCCCGTTTCAGGACCGCGCCCATCCGTCTGTCCCCCCGTGCGAAACACGCTTCCAGAAAACTGACGTATGGCTCGTGCCAGTGGAAGGTAACGCCTTTGATGTTAAGAACCTGCTTCAGATGTTCCTGTTTTGCCAGCACGGTCTCGATGGTATCCTGTGCAGCCCACTGGAACGGTGTAAAAGGTTTCGGCACAAAAACGCTCGTACTGACGGTAACCCGCAGTCCTCTTGCCCGCTGCGCTTTCGGAACATTGAAATATTCCCCCACTACTTTGCGCGCCAGATCCGCGATGCCGTTCAGGTCCTCTGTTGTTTCCGTCGGCAGTCCGCTCATGAAGTACAGCTTTACACTGCTCCATCCGCCTTCAAAAGCATCCCGAACTTTTTCCAGCAGGTCCTCTTCCGTTACGCCCTTATTGATCACATCACGCATCCGTTGGGTCCCGGCTTCCGGGGCAAAGGTAAGGCTGGTCTTCCGTACCTGCTGCGTCTCTTCCAGGCTTTCCTTCAGTACACTGTCAATCCGCAGGCTCGGCAGGGAAATCGATACTCGCTTTTCTTTCATCCGTTTCATCAGTTCCCTGATCAGTTCCGGCAGACAGCTGTAATCACCGCTTGACAGGCTGCTCAGGCTGATTTCTTCATAGCCGGTCGATGCCTGCAGCTTATCAGCCAGTTCGACCAGCTTATCCAGGCTTCTCTCCCGGACCGGACGATACAGGATTCCCGCCTGGCAAAAACGGCATCCGCGTGTGCATCCGCGCATAATCTCCAGCATGATCCGGTCAAAGACTACTTCTGTATAGGGCACCGGGAATTCTTCCGGGTAGTAGGTACTGTTCAGGTCGGTCACGACCCGCTTCCGGACCGTTGCAGGTGCCTCCGGACAGGTTGGTTCCACAGTCGCGATTGTTCCGTCATCGTGGTAGGTCACCCGGTACAGGGAAGGAACGTAAACGCCTTCCAGTTTCGCCAGATTCTTCAGGCATTGTTCCCGGCTCAGGCCCTTTTCCTTTCTGTCCAGGATCACCCGGTTCAGTTCGGTCATCACGTCCTCGCCGTCGCCGATCATAAACGCGTCAATGAAATCCGCCAGCGGTTCGGGATTGAACGCGCAGGGGCCTCCGGCTACCACAATCGGGTCATTCTCTCCGCGGTCTTTCCCTTCTGCCGGCACACCGCCCATTTCCAGCATGGCCAGGATATTGCAGTAGCTCATCTCATACTGAAGCGTAAAGCCGACCACGTCGAAGGCGTTCAGAGGATGCCTGCTCTCCATGGAAAGCAGCGGAAGATCCTCTTCCTTCATCAGGGCGATCATGTCTGTCCACGGCATGAAAAAACGTTCGCACAGGCTCCAGTTTTCCCTGTTGATCAGTCCGTACAGAATCTTCAGACCCAGATGGCTCATGCCGATCTCATAGGTGTCCGGGAAGCAGAACCCGAAGTGAAGCGGACAGGCATTCCAGTCCTTGACGGTAGTATTCATCTCCCCGCCTGTATACCGTGGCGCCTTCTGCACTTTCTCCAGTGCTCTTTCAAATCTCTCATTTATTTCCATCCGCTGCTATCCCTCTCCCGTCTCAAACCGCTCCACACTTCAACGCTAAACGCTTAACTCTCCGCTCTTCACTCTATTACCGGTGTCCAGTACCGGTTCTGGTAAATATCCGTAAAGCAGTACGTAGCTTTGCACTTGCTCTCGTCGCCTTCAATTTTCTTGTTTGCGATCATTACCGTATCCCCGAGCGTAATCTCATGCCCCAGCTGATAAATGTCCGTATATTTCCCGTCATAGTTGTAATAATCGCAAATAAACTGCACCCTGTCACCCTTCCCGATCGCAATCAGTTCCTTGGACTGCTGTTCCGTTTCGGCCTCCGGGTAAACTTTCTGGGCGCCGGCAATGTATCCGAAAGGCCGCTCGCTGTCGAAGTTCAGCATCAGCTTCACGCGTTCCCCGTTCAGGATCGCCGGTACATAGCCGGAGATGACATAGTTGTCTCCTTCTTCAACGGTATTGAGATAATAGTAGGCAATCGGTTCTCCGTCGATGGAGAGCCATGTTCCGTCATAGGTTTCAAGCAGGTCATCGCCGTCCAGTTCGTATACAGTGTCCATTCCCAGATCGATGTATCCGTTTCCGTCGTCCAGGAGCACATTCAGTGCCAGCGAATCAACCAGGCTCCATTGCTCCTTGCTCAGCGAGATCCGGCCATTTCGCCAGACAAGCGCGTTCGCGTCGAAATGGTTCTCCAGAATGTATTCCGCGGCGTTTTCCTTGGTCATGCTCCTGCCTATGAACAAGTCCAGAATACTGCCGGTGCTTCCACCGCTGCTCCCGCCGCCGTAAAGGCTGCCCAGCAGATCGTTCAGCCCGCCGGAGGAGTAGGATGTTGTATAGCCGCCCCCCTGGCCTGTCAGGCTTTCCAGCAGGCCGGTGGGTGCCAGAGTCTGGCTGCTGTAACTGGAAATCGGTGTCCCGGCGCTGACCTGACCGCTGACCTCCAGGCTCGCAAACTCCTGGATGCACCGGGTGTATTCCTCGTCCATTCCGATGGCTTGATAGGTGGAGACCATCTGTTTGACTTTATTCGTCCGCTTATAGGGGAAATAGATGCTCAGGCCGTACGCGTTGCTGATCCCACCGCCTGTCCGGTTATATTTGATCGCGCCTTCCAGCGCCTCGGCCAGGTCTTTTCCTTCTGCCGTCCCCATGTTCTTCGCGAAATGAATCAGGTCGATCTGGTCAATCCGGCTCTGTTGCGCGAACTCCCGGCTGTTGCTGCGGGCCTTTGAAACCTTTTTATATTCCTTGTTTTGGATCAGTCCGTTCGTCTCAATGCTGAACTCTTTCAGCTCCTGCGGCACCGTTGCCTGCAGTTCCGCCAGGTCTGTGACGCTCAGCGTTGTCGCCTGTCCGCGGCACTTCTGGCTGCATACGTCCACAAAGTCGTCCGCAATGGTCCTGCCGATCCGGACAGTCGGCGTACTGGTATTTTTGCCAAGCTGGGTCAGCCAGTTTGTATAGTACCAGCCGACGCCCGGTTCAGTCTCTTCGCTGGCGATCATATAGTCTGCATACTGGCTCAGCATGATTCCGTTCTCCACCGTCGCCATCAGACAGGTATCAAATCCGATAAAGTCAAATTTGATGCCAGCATTCTTCAGCGCCTGGTTGATCCCGGCCAGCGTCATCGTCTGCCCCTGACCGTAGCGTTCGTCGTACCCGTAACCGCTTACGGACCCGCCGCCGTGATCCCAGAAGATCAGACACATCCGGTCAGCGGCAAAATTTTCTTTCCCGAACTTCAGGAAAGTGGTCAGCGTATCCGGATTGGTCATGCTGCCGCTTCCCATATCTTCCTTCAGACAGTAAAATGCGCCGTCTTTAATCTGATATATCTGATTCCTGCTTGCGGAAACGACGTTGTTCCGCCATTTTTTCGCCCCGCCTGTATAGACAAGCAGATTAACATTTTCCTCAAACTTCGCACCGGCCATTTCCTTCAGGTCGGAAGTGGCCATGCCCTGTTGGCTTTCCAGATCCGCCCCGCACATGTAAACCATGATCGTCACGGTGTCCTTGTTGTTTCCGCGGATCCTGGTAAATTTGTCTCTGGCTTTTTTCGAAACGCTCTCGTCCAGCGACGTTGAATTGTTCCCGCCGGAAGACGTGAAATATTGGGATATCGATCCGGAGGAACCTGAGGACGTACTGCTTCCGCTGTTGCCGCCGCCTGTCAGGCCGCCCACCAGACTGCTGAAGTATCCTGTGTCGTACACGGAGGAATCGCTGGACCCCAGGAAAGAACTCAGCAGATTGCTCAGCCCGCCGGATCCGGTGCTGCTGTCGCTCAGAAGATCCCCGAGTCCGCTGCTTTGTGAACCGCCGGTCTGGGAACCGCCTGTCTGGGATACAGTACCGGTCCCGCCTGAAACCGACTGCTGTAGCGTGCTGGTGATATCCCCGCCACCTCCGCCGAACAGGCCTGCCAGTTTCCCGCCGCCCAACAGCACGATTACTGCAATAATAATCAGCAGGAGTTTTCCGCTGCAGCCGGAAGGGCGTTGTGTACCGGTTCCGTTCATGCGCTGACCGCCGCCGGGTCCGCCGACTTTCTGACCGCCGCCTGTCGCGTTTTGCTTTACGGCGCTGTTATATTGCTTCTGTCCGGCTGCGGAAGTGTTTTGCGGGGAAGATCCCGTTGGTCTCGACGCAAAGGGGTTGCTCTGCTGTGGGCGCTGCTGACCGAAAGGATTGGATTGTTGCTGAGGCCTTTGCTGTGCAAACGGATTCGATTGCTGAGGCCGTTGCTGTCCGGCAAACGGGTTGACCGGTTGCCTCTGAGGAGTTTGCTGCGGACGCTGTGGGGAAGGCTGCTGTCCGCCGGTAGATTTTTGCGGCCGGGCTGCTTCCTGCTCCCTGCGTTCCTGATAGCCGCCGGTGTTGCCTGCCGGGCCGGTCCCCAGACCTTCCCCGTGCTTTTCAACCTTCATGGTTCCTTCAACAACTCGTTTTTCCCGCGCTCTCGGCTTCTTCTGCTCGTCCATACCTCTATGCCTTCCTTTCCTGGTCTGCTTAGATTCTCATTTTTTCAGGGAACGAGTTCTCCCATCTCGATCTGTTCTTCCGAGGTCTCTTCGCCGGCCTCCGGATTTTCCGGCAGCGGAGGTAAAAACTCCAGCCCTTCCAAACCGAAATGGCTCAGAAATTCATCTGTTGTTCCAAAAAGAATCGGCCTTCCGATCGTATCCTTCCGCCCGACTTCTCTGATAAGTCCCTTGTTCATCAGGCTCTGAAGGCTGTAGTCGCATTTCACGCCGCGCACCTGCTCCACTTCGGCCCGGGTCACCGGCTGCTTATAGGCAACCACTGCCAGCGTTTCCATAGCAACCTGACTCAGGCTCTGCTGTTGTACCGGCTGAAGCAGTCTCAGCACATCCTGTGAATACAGCGGTCTTGTCGCCAGCTGTACATTGTCTCCGAATCGCTTCAGCAGGAATCCCCGCTGATTGTAGTCATATTCATCCCTGATCGCGTTCAGTGCTGCGCGTACCGTTTTTTCTTCCGTCTGAAGCGCCTTGGTCAGCTCCTTGATGCTCACCGCTTCTCCGGCAACAAAAAGGATTGCCTCGATCCGTCCCTTCAGGTTACCCTCTTGTTCGCTCAAGACGCCCCGTCTCCTTTCTTCTCTGCCATCTCTGTCAGATCTACCGCTTTCTTCTTTTTCGGCCGGCCGCTTACCAGCTCAATCCCGCCGTAAACCTCATTCTGCCGTACATGCATCTGTCCAAGCTTCAGCAGTTCCAGCACTGCGAGGAAGTAGGTTACCACTTCTTCCCTGGTCGGCGCGTCTGAAAATGCTTCCTCAAACTTCATTCGTTTCTTTTTCTTGATTTTATAGATCAGGTTCAGCATGCATTCCTGGACCGTATGGCTGTCCCGGTGGATATTCCGCGGTGCGTAATGGTTGCTTTCCGGATCGTCGTCCAGCTGAGGCCGCCGTTGCCAGATCCTCAGAAAGGCTTCCTGCAGTCCCTCCAGTGTCAGTCCCGTCAGTTCAACTTCCTGCGGTGGCAGCGGATATTCTTCCGGTAGTTTTGTGAATACGCGTTTGGCCGCTTCCTCAAATTCCTTCATGCTTTCCGCCGTCTCCCGGAATCGTTTGTATTCTTCCAGGCGTCGGATCAGCTCGGTCTCAGGATCCGTTTCCTCTTCCGTCTTCGGAGGTTTCGGCAGCATTGCTCTGCTCTTGATCTCGATCAGTGTTGCTGCCATGACCAGAAAATCGCTTGCCTCATCCATATCCAGGTCCGGCGCGTTCCGGACAATTTCCAGATACTGGTCCGTAATCTCGCTGACGAAGATATCCCTGATATCGATCTTCGCTTTCCCGATCAGCATCAGCAACAGATCCAGCGGTCCGTCAAAATCCTTCAGTTTAAATACTCGGTTCATCATGACTCTCTGTCTTTGTTTTTATATGATCAGCGCAAAAACTGAACTGAATACGCCCATCAAAGAACTGTTCACTGTCGTCAGCAGGCCGCTGAGAAGTCCGCTGAAGCAGATAAAAAGGAAAATGATCTGAATAATCCACATGGTTTGCGGGTTCATGTTCAGTCTGCCTTTAAATACAAACTGGTCCAGGAAACGGTAGCCGTCCAGCGGCGGTACCGGCAGAATGTTAAATACCGCCAGGCCAAGGTTCATCTGGGCAAGCATCAGAAATAATCTTTGAACATACATCAGCCAGGGCGTCCTGGCAAAGTCTCCGAACATGCTGAACATCCCGGCATATACGGATGTTGCCAGGCTGTTATCATATATATTGATCATGTATGTCTTCTTCCCGCCGGCAGCCAGGGAATTGATTACATCCGTTTGCCATATCAGCTTGCTGAGCAGTGCGCTGATCAGCAGACTCGCCAGGCACATCAGCAGGTTCGCCGCAATTCCTGCCAGGGAAACAAGAATATAATCCCGCCTGTAATTTCTGAAATTATTCGGATTGATCGGTACCGGCTTAGCCCAGCCGACGTGCAAAAAAATCATGCAGATTGTTCCCAGAGGATCCAGATGCTTTCTAGGATCGAGTGTCAGCCTGCCCATCATTTTCGCTGTTGGATCACCGCACTTCAGTGCCATGTATCCGTGAGCGCATTCATGAATAATCAGGCTGAACAGAATACATACTGCTACATACAGCAGTGTAACAATCGTTCCGCCGGGATCTGTCCGCAAATTCTGTATCATGTTAGTAATACTTGAAAACATTTTGATCAACCTTCCCCGTTTGCTCTTTTCAGAAATTCTTCCTCATCAATGGTTTCAATTCCAAGGCTCTGTGCCTTCGTCAGCTTACTGCCCGCGTCTTCTCCGACTACTACGAAAGCTGTCTTTTTGCTTACTGAAGATGCTGCGTTTCCGCCTTTGCTTCGGATCAGGTCCTCCGCCTGTTTCCGGCTCAGTGTCGGCAGTGTTCCTGTCACAACAATGCTCATTCCGGTGAAAATGCCTTTTGCTGCATTTTGCATATTTCCAGGATTTACGCCGGCCTCAAAAAGTTTTTCAATCATCTGGTTGTTTTCCGGGAAACTGAAGTATTCGGTAATGCTTCCCGCAACAATCTCCCCGATATCCGGAATGGCTGTCAGTGCTGCTTCATCTGCTGCCTTCAGTTTTTCCAGCGATCCGAAATACTGTGCCAGATCTCTCGCGGTTTTGCGTCCGACATTCGGGATTCCAAGTGCGAACAGGAAAGCATCCAGCTGGCAGTGTTTGCTTTTTTCCAGTGCGTCGGAAAGGTTCGCTGCTTTCTTCTCCTTGAACCCGTCCAGCATCAGAAAATCCATCGGTGTCAGCGTATACAGGTCTGCCGGCTGCCGCACACCCATCTGGTCATACATCTGTCCTGCCGTTTTATCGCTGAAACCGTCAATATCCATGGCTTCCCGCCCTGCAAAGTGTGCCAGCCGGGCAATCGCCTGGGGCCGGCATGTATCCCGGTTCATGCAGAACAGATGTGCACCCCGTTCAATCAGCTTGGATCCGCATGCAGGACAGTACTCCGGTTTTTTAATTGGTATTTCACCGGGTTTTTCTTCTCCTGCTCGGCCCATAATTTCCGGAATCACATCATTACTTCTTCGGATCCAGACATCGCAGCCGATTGCCACATTTTTCCTTTGGATATCACCGAGATTGTTCAGTGTTGCTTTCCGAACAGTTACGCCATAGAAGTCAACCGGTTCCACATGGGCCAGTGGTGTTAGTTTACCGGTTCTGCCAAGTTCCCACGTGACATTGTTCAGTCGCGTCACACATTCTTCTGCTTCGAATTTGTAGGCAACCGCCCACCGGGGAAACTTCTCAGTATAGCCCATCTGTTCCCGTAAGGCATAATCCCCGACCTTGATGACAACCCCGTCGATCAGCCAGTCCAGACTGCTCCGTTCTTTCTCAATCTCTCGGATACACGCTTCAAGTTCTTCGCGTCCCCTGCCGCTTCCAAGGTATGGACTCACCTGGAATCCGTTTTCCCGCAGAAAGTCCAGCATCCCGGGCTGACTGTCATACGGTGGATGTTCAATCGTACCGACCTGGTAGAAAAAAGCATCCAGATGTCTTGATGCTGTTACAGCCGGGTCAAGATTCCGCAGTGCGCCGGCCGCGGCGTTGCGTGCGTTTTTGAGCGGTTCTTTTGCTGTTTTGTTATATTTTTCAAGAGTGCTGAGTCGCATGATGCACTCGCCCTGCACCTCCAGCACCCCTTTGTATGGAATCTCCCGCGGCAGTGTGTGAATCGTCTTTGCCTGCGGCAGAATTGCTTCACCCACAATGCCGTTTCCTCGCGTTGCAGCCTGTATCAGTTTACCGTTCCGGTAAGTCAGGTTAAGTGTCAGACCGTCAAACTTGTATTCGAGATAATATTGCAGGTTCGTCTTTTCCGCCAGTTTTTCAGTCCGCAGGATCCAGGCGTCCAGTTCTTCCATGCTTTGGACCTTGTCCATACTCCACAGCCTGGTAATGTGTCTGTGCTCTTCAAAGCCTTTCAGTGGGTCTCCGCCGACTTTCCTCGTTGGTGAATCCTCAAGTACGATGCCTGTCTCCGCTTCGAGTTTTTTCAGTTCGTCATACATTTGGTCCCACTGCATGTCGGAAATCACCGGATCATCCAGTACATAATAGGCGTAGGAAGTTTCCTTCAGACGCTTTACCAGCTCCTGCATCTTTTTTTCAGCGTCACTCATTTTTTTCCTCCACCTTCACAATCGGCGCTACTGCCAGACTGAGCGTTTTTTCTCCGCTCTTGTCAAACTGAACCCGTATCCGTGCGTTTGTACCGTATCCGGAAACTTCCAATACATCTCCGGTTCCGAATTTGGGATGGCGCACCCGATCGCCCGCACTGAAAAGCTTCTGCATCGCGGTTGCTTTCAGGTCGTTTGCGCTGCTCCCGACGAACCCTCGGCTCACTCCCGGAATGTTGTTCAGGTCCATTCCTTTCAGTTTCAGCTTTGGCTTACCGATTTCAGCCGGCGTTTTCGGTTTCCGGAACACAGTATCCGTAAAATCATCTTCCCATTCATCTCTTGGCATCTTTCCGCCCGGAATAGCCCGCAGTTTGCCGTAGTTCTGTCCATATCCTTCGCTGGCTCCTCTATAGTTTCTGTCATAGTTTCCATAGGAAGACGGCCGTGCCCCGGAATACTCTTCCTTCACGAGCCTTGCCGGGATTTCATCCAGAAAACGGCTCGGCGGATTATGATTGAACTGGTTATACATCATTCGCTCGTCCGCCCGGCTCAGGTACAGGCGCTTACGTGCCCGTGTGATCCCTACGTACATCAGCCGCCTTTCCTCTTCCAGGCGGTTGTCCTCGTCAATGCTCCGTGAGGATGGAAAGATTCCTTCTTCCATTCCCGGAATAAACACGTTGTCGAATTCCAGGCCCTTTGCCGAGTGCAGAGTCATCAGCATCACGTAAGCACTCCGTTCTTCTGCCCGGTCCAGATCCGTCACCAGCGCAACATTCTCAAGGTATGCCTCCAGTGTCGGTTCTTCGCCCATTTTCGCGAATTCACTGATGGATCCGCGGAATTCCTGGATGTTCTCGATCCGGTTCTGTGCTTCTTCCGTATCTTCTTTTCTGTACTGTTCTTCCAGTCCGGTCTTCTCGATTAGGAAGTCGACAAATTCTTCCAGCTCCATGCATTCCTTCATCGCTGTCAGCATGGTCATCATCTGGAAAAAGGAAGTAACGTTGTTTTTTGCCCTGCTTCCAAGCTCATCTGGCAGATCATTCAGTGCGCTGAAGATTGGAATTCCCTCTTTTGCTGCATAAGAAGCCAGTGTTTCAACTGTCGCATCACCAATAGCACGTTTCGGAACATTGATAATCCGCGTCAGCGAAATGTCGTCTGCCGGGTTTGCAATCACCCGCAGGTATGCAAGGATATCTTTAATTTCCTTTCGCTCATAGAATTTTTGTCCGCCGAAAACCCGATATGGTATACCGGCCTTCATAAGCATTTCTTCAGGCACACGGCTCTGTGCGTTCGTTCTGTACAAGATCGCCATCTGCCCAAGGGAAATGCCTTGCTTCCGCAGCTCTTCCATCTGCTGCACGATCCAGGCTGCTTCTTCCCTTTCATCCCGGGCACAGTATACCCGGATTTTTTCGCCGTCCTCGTGTTCTGTCCACAGCGTTTTGTCCTTCCGCCCGCCGTTATGGGCAATAACTTGGTTTGCTGCGTCCAGAATATTGGAGGTACTGCGGTAATTCTGTTCCAGTTTGATTACCGCAGCGTCCGGATAGTCTTTTTCAAAGTCCAGGATATTCCGGATGTCTGCCCCTCGCCAGCCGTATATGCTTTGGTCATCATCGCCGACCACACAAAGATTTCTGCTTTCCGCCGTCAGCAGCCGGACCAGTTCGTATTGAGTCCTGTTTGTGTCCTGATATTCGTCCACCAGCACATACCGAAACCGGCGCCGGTATACATCCAGCACCGGCGGATGATCTGCCAGCAGTTCCAGTGTTTTCATCAGCAGATCGTCAAAATCCAGCGCGTTCAGTGTCTTCATCCTTTTTTCGTATACTGTCATAATGTCGTGAATCGTGCTGGTTCGGCGATCTCTCATGGATTTTGCAAACCATTCGTCGGGAGACATCAGCTTGTTCTTCGCGTCGCTGATTTTCCCTTTCACCTCGCGGATAGGAATAAATTTATCATCGATGTTCAGCTGTTTATAGATTTCTTTCAGTACCCTCTGCTGATCGTCATCATCATATATGATAAACGAACGGGTATATCCGATCTTTTCAATATCTCGTCTCAGAATCCGGGCACAGGTCGAGTGGAAAGTGCTGATCCATGCCTCCTCTGCCTGTTCATCGCCGATCAGTTGCCTGACACGGTCCTTCATCTCGCGTGCGGCCTTGTTCGTAAAGGTCAGCGCCAGGATACTCCAGGCCGGTACTCCGTGATCAATCAGGTTTGCAACGCGGTAGGTCAGTGCTCTTGTTTTTCCGCTTCCTGCACCGGCTAATATCAGTACCGGGCCTTCCAGTGTTTCTGCTGCGCGGCGTTGTTCCGGGTTTAATGCTGTCAGATCCATGCTTATCTATCTTCTCCCATCGCTTCAAGCACTCTGTGGTATCCGTCCGCACCGTAAGTCAGCGCCCTGTTCACCCGGGAGATCGTTG
>Ga0310786_10009581_pt1 | contig 12277 bp, 13 predicted proteins | sample AusTroGonzalo_MG_FD_203881 | JGI IMG/M metagenome (GOLD analysis project Ga0310786, IMG submission 203881) | Bovine rumen microbial communities from tropical cattle in Woodstock, Queensland, Australia - Gonzalo_03 (v2) (version 2) | ecosystem: Host-associated > Mammals > Digestive system >...
CGCCGGTCATCTTGCAGTTGAAAGAGCCGTCGTCATAGAACGTCGCGGAACCACCGTTACCGCCTTCGTTCCAGAGTTCGTAGCCAATACCATTGCTGAACGACCCCACTTTATTCGTGGTAAGTTCCACTTTGGATCCGCTATGGGCGGCAGTTTGACAGAAATCCTGTGCAAAAGCATTTGCAGTCAGGGCACACGTGGCAATTAAGCCATACTTGAGAATAGCTTTCATATAAACATCCCTTTTTTAAAGAAATCTACTACAAGAAACGCATTTTTGCAGGGGGTATGCACTGCGCCCATTATTCCAAGTTGGAGTATTCGCGGCCTTGATGCTGGATTTTAGGCTATATTTAAGGAATGTTCAACAAGTTCGCAGCGCTCCCCATAATCGTCGCGGCAGCAAGTGCATTTTTCTTCGCTTGCTCCTCCGATTCGAACAGTTCCGGCCCGGTGGAGGACCTATCCGCAACGTCGTCCTCCAGCGCCGATGCCCTGATTCCATCTTCCGACGATGTCATGTCTTCGTCCGATGTCACGATATCCTCCGGTGATGCACCTGCCGAATCCTCCTCCAGCAATGAACCTGGCGACTCTTCTTCCAGCGAAACACAGCTGTCGAGCAGCTCCATCGACTTATCCTCCAGCAGTGAAACACCCGCAAGCAGTTCCGCAACAGTCTCCTCCTCGAGCGAATCGCCCTACCTGTGGAACGACGAGTTCGATACCATCGACACGACCCAATGGTCGTTCGAAATAGGCACGGGCGCAAGCGGCTGGGGCAACAACGAAAAAGAATACTACACCGCGCGCAGCGAGAACGCCTACATCCAAGACGGCATCCTCCACATCCGCGCAAAAAAGGAAAGCTACGAAGGCAGCGGTTACACTTCCGCCCGTATGATTACCAAGGGCAAGTTCAGTTTTACCTACGGCACCGTCGAAGCCCGCATCGCGCTCCCCGTGGGCAAGGGAATCTGGCCCGCATTCTGGATGCTCGGCGAAAATATCGATCAGGTTTCCTGGCCCGCCTGCGGCGAAATCGACATCATCGAAGCGGTCAATAGCGAAAACATTGTCTACGGCACCAACCACTGGGCCTATAACGGCGACCACGCCGAATACGGCAACAACACAGGCAACTTTCACGGTGCAAAAAAGGAACTCGACATCACGCAATTCCACACCTACAAGCTCACGTGGGACGAAAAGCTCATCGCCATGTACGTAGACGACTTCAAGTACCACGAAATTTCCATCGAGAACAACGCCGGCAGAACCGACGCCTTCCACAAGCCGCAGTTTTTCTTGTTGAATGTCGCCGTGGGCGGAAACTGGCCCGGCTTCGAAATAGACGACGCGCAGTTCCCCAACGAAATGCTTATTGACTACATCCGCGTCACGAAATAATCGTTACGGACAATCGCTATTTGGCCCACTCGTTTTCGTATTCTGAAACAGGGCAAGTATTTGTGTTCGAACCACGATCAACGTATTCTCGCTTCTCGCGGGGGAACTCGTTCATCTCGCCGCAATAGACAAACACGAACCCAAGTACCATTCCTTCGGTCGAATTCTTGCACTCTCCCGCACGGATATCGGCCACGGCAATTGTGTCTGCCGTTACCTGGGTCAACACATGCCCAATGGCATCTGAAAGACCCGAAACATTGTACAGATACGTTTCGCACTTCTCATTTTCTTCGGCAGCCCTTTCGCTTACGGCAATAAGCTTCTCTGCCGACTCAGGATACAAATCGTACAGCACATCGAGCCTATTCCCAATCTTGTGCAAGCCCGGACTATTCAGTTCCGTCACCGCATCACCAGGCTGACTACCCGGCACACCCGGATCCATTCCGATGGGGTCAAAATCCTTTTCTCTATAAACGACCTTCGTTGCAAGGACAGCATCGTCAAACGTCGCCTTCGAATTTCCATAAATATAGGCATAGGCGGCAAGATTCTGGTCAGGCACGGCGCTCGTCGGCGGATCACCGCCCGGCCTATCACCCGACTGACCATTGCCCTTGGATGAAGAAGATGACGAAGAAACCGCCGGCGCACTAGAAGAACTGGACAATTCCTTTGGTTCAGACGAACTGGACTGCGCAATCTTTCCATCCGAAGAACTGGACGAAACGACCTTTTCTTCCGAAGAACTAGAGGAGACAACCTTTTCTTCTGCCGAGCTGGAAGAGCTCTCTTCCGCAGTCGAATCAAGCGAACTGGAAGATTCTTCCCTGGCAATTTCGTTCGGTTCCTCGGAAGTGCCCGCGATTTCATCGGAGCGGGAACAGCCCGTGCAAACCAGCACCACGCCCAGACACAACGTCACAAACAAACTAGCAAAAGAGCGCACGGAATTATATTTCTTAATCTTGTTCATTGTCGCTCTCCTTAACGCTTTTAGTCAGGGGGAAAAGCTGCAAGTTTAGACGGTAAACCTGGTCAATGTCCTTTTCCTCGGCTGCAATGGCAATAATCTTGCGGCGGCATTCATCCAACACGTTTACAATGCGACCGTACGTTTCCTTAGAAATGCCCATGGTGACACCGCTAAAGTTACGCTCCTCTACGGGGAGATCCAGCGCAGGCGTAGCGAACTTGGACATTTGCCGGTGCATGCTCCGTAACGCAAGCCTTGTAGCATCGGGCGTGCCTGTGAGCGATGTTTCCGACTGGATAAACGCGCCCTCGCCCGCCTTCTTGAGAAGACCCGCCTTCGTAAGGAAATCCAGCGACTGCCGCACTTCCGCTGCAGAAATTTCGGGGTAGCACTTCTTGGCCATCTCTCCGGGAGTCGCTCCCGACATCAGGGGAGCCAGTTCGCGAATCACCGGGTTCTGCCACGATTCATAAAATTCGAACAGGTCGCCTTCCAGCACGCGCACCTTGTGGATTTTGGCAATCGCCAGCATGCTCGTGTAAGCGGCCTTCTTCTTCTCTTCCGTTTCGGCCTGACCGTATTCGACCATCGCGCGGAAGTATTCCATCTCGAAACCCGCAAGGCCCATGGCCATGCCCGTACGCTCCACCCCGATACGGCTCAACTTGCTTTTGCCGTCGCAAACGACCTTCATGTACGAAGAAGAGGTAAAGCCAGCGATTCTCGAAAATTCACGCCACGAAAATGCGGAACGGCGTTTGCGGTCCTCATAAAAATCGCGCATGTACTGGCGAAAATCTGAATAGTCGACAATCGGTTTCATCGCTATAAATATACAATCGTTTTCCCCAAAAGTCAACATTTCCATGCAACAAAATTCACAAATTTCGTAAAATTTAAGCATTTTTAAACAAAAACAGCATTTTTGACATTTCTATACAACACTTTGTTGCATATGCGGGCCCATAGTTTTCGCAAACGGCAATTTCTATATTTGCCCCCGAAAACGTTCAAGGAGTAGAGAAATGTCCTTTATCCAGGAACTCAAGGAAAAAGTTTTAGGCGGTTACGAAATCAACCGCGACGAAGCAGTGAAACTGCTCAACGAAAATCTCGATGAACTTTGCGAAGCGGCAAACGAAATCCGCGAAAAATTCCACGGAGATGTTTTCGATTTTTGTTCCATCGTGAACGCCCGCAGCGGTCGCTGCTCCGAAAACTGCAAGTACTGCGCCCAGAGCAGCTACTACCACACCGGCGCCCCCGAATACAAGTTGCTCAGCGCCGACGAGATTGTCGAAGACGCCAAGAAGAAGGAAGCCGCGGGCATCCCGCGCTACTCCATCGTCACCTCGGGCCGCACGCTCTCGAACCGCGATGTGGAACAGATTGGCGAAGCCATTCGCAGGCTCAAAAAAGAAACAAAGCTTTCCGTATGCCTCTCGGCGGGTCTACTGAACAGGGAACAGTTCGACAAGCTGAAAGAGGCGGGCCTCACCCGCTTCCACAACAACCTGGAAACTTACCGCAGGCACTTCCCGGACGTTTGCACCACGCACACTTACGACGACAAGATAGGCGCACTCCAGAACGCGCTCGCCGCAGGGCTCGAAATATGCAGTGGCGGCATCATGGGGCTCGGCGAAACGATGGAAGACCGTATCGACATGTGCCTCGACCTGCGTAAACTCGGAGTCAAGTCCACGCCGGTCAACGTGCTGAACGCAATCCCCGGTACTCCGTACGAGAACCTCCCGAAACTCACAAACGACGAGTTCTGCCGCATCGTGGCAATTTACCGCTTTATCAATCCGAAGGCGTTCATCCGCCTCGCGGGCGGGCGCGGCGTACTGGGCGACGACGGCAAGCGCGCCTTCCAGAGCGGTGCAAATGCCGCCATCACCGATGACATGCTCACCACCGCAGGCGTGAACAGCTGCAAGGACTTTGAACTCGTGAAGGGTCTTGGCTTCAAGCCGCACGGTTTCTTGACGAAGTAGTTTATCGTTTATAGTTTATCGCGGGCGTTAGGACTGCGCCGTTAGTTTGTCTATCATGGCATCGCAGCCTTCGTTCACGTCGTCCCAGGTCGTCTGGAAATTTCCGGTATACCACGGGTCTGCGACATCACGCGACTTTCCGGTCCAGTCCATCAGCAGCGAGACCTTCGACATGTCGTGTCCGTCTCCCAGAATCCAGCGCAGGTTCCGCAAGTTGTTCCGGTCCATAAGAACAATGTAGTCGTAGTATTCGTAGTCCTGCGCGGTCATCTGGCGGGCGTGTTTACCACTACAGTCAATCCCGTGAGCATTCAGCATGCGCCTTGCCGGCGGGTAAACCGGGTTCCCGATTTCCTCGGTGCTCGTGGCGGCACTCGCGACTTCAAACCCTTCAATTCCGGCAGACTTCAGTTTTTCCTTCATGACGAATTCCGCCATCGGACTCCGGCATATATTGCCGTGACACACAAACAGGATTTTCACTTTTTCCATAAACGCAAATATAGCAAGCGGCAATTTTTAGTTACATTTCACACAGATGTTCCCGCTGTCAAAATATGCAAGCCTCGTGCTGGCCCCACTCTGCCTGGGACTACTCTGCTGTACATTTCCGCAGCGCACGGGTTACGACAGGAACATCGGCGACTACAAGCCCGTAACCGCAGAAACAGCCCCGGCACAGGAACAGGCGCAAAGCGAAGCTCCGGCAGCAAGAGCCTCCGCACAGGCCGCTCCGAAAGCGGATTCCGTTCAGCACCAGAATTCCTCACGAAAGGTCAAGCAGGCAGCAACCCACAAGGAGACCGCAAAAGCGACAAAGAAACCCGAATCGAAGGGCTCGCTCGAAAAGTACGCGAGCGGCTGGATTGGGGCAAAGTACGTTTATGGAGCCGCAAGCAAAAGCAAGACCGACTGCTCCGGATTCGTGATGCAGGTCTACAAGGGCTATTTCAACATCGCGCTCGACCATAGCGCAGCGAGCATGTACAAGGATAGTCGCGGGTCCAGCGTGAGCCGCGGCAGCCTCAAGGAAGGCGACCTCGTGTTCTTCGGGAGTTTCTGGAAAATCGACCATGTCGGCATCTACCTGAATGGCGACCGGTTCATCCATGCGAGTTCCAGCAAGGGCGTAATGATTTCACCCATGCAGGACAAGTACTGGAGCCACAAGTACCAAGGCGCACGCAGGTTCAAGTAAACCATTAACTATATTTTTCACCATGAAGAAAATCGCATTTCAGGGCCGTCGCGGGGCCTACAGCGAAAGCGCCGCCTACCACCTGTTCGGAAACGATATCGAAGTTGTCCCGATGGACACGTTCGAACAGATTTTCCAGGGCATCGAGACCGGCGCCGTAGATGGCGGAGCTATCCCTATAGAAAACTCCACTGCCGGTTCCATCTACGACAACTACGACCTGCTCTATAAGTGGCGCCACCCCATCGTGGGCGAGGTCAAGCTGCAGATTTCGCACAGCCTGTGCGCACTGCCCGGAGTAAAGCTTTCCGACTTGAAAGAAGTGCTGAGCCACCCGCAGGGCCTTGCGCAGTGCAGCCGGTTCTTCGGGCGTAACCCGCAAATCAAGAGCACCGCGTTCTACGATACCGCAGGCAGTGCCGAAGAAATCGCAAAGCGCGGCGATAAAACCGTAGGCGCCATCGCGAGCGCCTACGCCGGCAAGTTCTACGGCCTGGACATCCTCGCCGAAGGTATAGAGAACTTGCCGGGGGTGAACTTCACCCGGTTTTACGCCATCCAAAAGACGGCAAACCCGCTCCCCGAAGAAGGTACCATAAAGACGACGCTTCTGTTCATGCTGAGCGATTCGGGCAAGTCCGGCGCATTGCATGCGGCCCTCGGGTGCTTTGCCAAACGCGACCTGAACCTCACCCGCATCGAGAGCCGCCCGCATCCCGACCGCCCGTGGGAATACATCTTCCACCTTTCCTTTGAAGGCAGCCCGAAAGACGAAGCCGTCATCGACGCGCTCAAGGAACTGCAGACCTACTGCGATTTCGTGTACCGCCTCGGCAGTTTCCGCGAAGGAACGACGGAAAAGTTGACCTATTAAGGAGTGCTTATGTACGAACGTACCGACCGCAAATTCAACGAATACCGTAACCTCAAGATGACCACCGGCTTCATTTCGAGCGCCGACGGTTCCGTGCTCATCGAGATGGGACGCACCCGCGTCATTTGCAATGCGACCCTCCTCCCGAAAGTTCCCGACTGGCTCGCCGGTCGCGGCACCGGATGGATTACCGCCGAATATTCCCTGCTCCCGCAGAGCACGGGCAAGCGCGTGGAACGCGAGCGCAAGGGCGCAAGCGGCCGTACGCAAGAAATCCAGCGCCTGGTGGGCCGCTCGCTTCGCGGCGCAGCCGACCTGGCCGCACTCGGCGAGAACGCAATCGTGGTCGACTGCGACGTGATCGAAGCCGACGGTGGCACGCGTACCGCGAGCATCATCGGCGGCTTCGTGGCCCTTGCAATTGCCCTCAAGAAAATCAAGGAACGCCTCGGCATCACGCAGCAGATTTTAAAGCACGGCATTACCGCCATCTCGGTGGGCGTTGTATCGGGCAAGCCTCTCTGCGACCTTTGCTATGTGGAAGATTCCGCCGCCGACGTCGACATGAACGTCGTGATGCAAGATGCGAAGAACTTCATCGAGGTGCAGGGCACCGGCGAGCACGCAAGCTTTGACCGCAACATGCTCAACACGCTTCTCGACCTCGGCGAAAACGCCTGCAAGGACATCTTCAAGAAACAGATGGAACTCATCGGCGGGGAATTGCCATAAGATTTAGCGACCGCTCGTTCGTCGTCTCTGGCATCAAGACCTATGGTCTCTCACTCGCTCTCGCAAACACGCCTCGTTGATACGAGGCGCTTATTGCTCACTGATGCGACCGCTCGGTCCTTATTTCCCTTCGTTTATCGACACGTCCGTGCCGTCGATATTCACGTTCAGGCCCGAGCCATAGGCGTGGATATCGTATATTTCAAACGTTCCCTTGTATGTTCTTTCTGTCGGATGAGCCTCGAACTTGAGCGCCGTCATCTGCGCGAACGCCTCTTCGCCGGTAATAGCGACCGCACCGGTTCCGCGCTGCTTAAACTCGCTCCAGCTCTTGCAGTTTATCACCAGACTACCGGCAGATTGCGCCGTAATCAGTTCTATCTGCGGCAAGTCGTAGTCCAGTTCCTCTTCCTTCTCCGGCGACATCCCTATCTTCAGGGTTATCGGAGCATCCGATGTCATCATGAAGCACACACCACTGGTCCACGTCTTCATCTCGGAGAACGCAGTCGAGTCATCACCATCCACACGAATCGCGACACCGAATCCGGCCAGTTCAGGCGAAGAGCCTCCGCCCAGCGGCATCGAAACAGTAAACGAAACAGAGACCTCGTCGCCTTCTTCCGTATCGACATCCATGTTCACCATGCTGCGGTCAGGGCCTTCGTTCCAGTACGGATACCAGTAGCGAGCCTGCAGTGCGGCCACATCGCCAGAATCCTTCACAAAGCCACCCGACGACGAAGCAGGTTCTAGCGGCAGGGAATCTGTCGGAGAAGATGTCGGCACGACAATCCACGCTTCCGAAGAACTCGAAACCGCACCAACCGGCTCAAAATAAATACCGCTGGAAGATTCCACCACCTGCGTGAGGGTGCTTGAAGAACTTTCGCCAGACGAAGACGGAATACCGGCAACATCCTCCTCCATCATTCCGGCAAGCGCATTGGATTCCTCCGTTGTCCCAGCAAAGAATACCGAGCACGCCGTAAAAAGGAACGGCATCAGGCAAGGCACAAACTTCAGGAACTCACGCATTCTTCTGCTCCGGCACGGGCCAGGAAAGGGGGAACAACTGCAAATTTAGCCTATACACGCGGTCCACGTTTTTCGTGGAGTTCGCAATCGTCGCTATGCGACGGCGGAAAACCTCCATCTCGTGCACAATCTGTTCGTAGGTTTCCCGGTCGACACCCATGGTGACGCCCTGCAGGTTACGGTCCGATATCGCGAAATCATCTACGGCATCGACCGCGAACTTCGCCATATCGCGGTGCATGGAACGGATCGCCACAGGCATTATCTCGGAGTTCCCCATCAACGCCTTGTCGGTCTGGGAGTATTCGCCATTCCTGTCCTTCTTCAGGAGGCCGACTTTCGTCATGAAGTCCAGGGATTCGCGCACCTCGCCCGCCGTAACTTCCTGGCAGCAGAGCTTCGCTATGTCCCCGGGCTTCGCTCCCGGCATGACCGGGGCCAGTTCGCGGATTACGGGATTCTTCCATGATTCGAAATAAGCGAAGGCGTCTCCATCGACAACCTTAACTTTGTGCTCCTCCGCAATGCACCGCATCTCGTCGTACGCCTTTTTTCGGTCGTAATCCGTCTTCGCGTGTGCATATCGAACCATCGCGCGGAAGTAATCCACTTCGTAATCGACCAGCCTCATGGCCTGAGCGGTCCGTTCCACACCATCGTTCTTCAGCCTTGTCTTCCCCTCGCACACAAGCTTCAGATACGTCGGCGATACGAAACCGGATAACCGAGCGAATTCACGCCACGTAAATGCAGAAGACTTCTTCTCCTCCTCGTAGAAGTCCTGCATGTAACGGCGGTAATCCTGATACTCGGTTATCGGTTTCATACATGTATGAATATACCTCTTTTTTATTCGTTTGTCAATACTTCAAGATACAAAACTATCTATTTTTACAAAATTATGCGTATTTTTACATCATTTTCAAAAATCAACAAATCTATGATACAAAACAGGCGAAAAAAGGAAAAAAGTCTAAAGGCCTTCAAAAAACGCATAAAGAAAAATCCGGACCAGCGGCCCGGAAATGTAAATTTTTTGTTTCCGTCGAGATTCTAGACGTTCCAGTCGCAGAAATTCTTGAGCATCGTAAGGCCCACGTCGCCGCTCTTTTCCTGGTGGAACTGGCTAGCAATCAGGTTGTCCTTGCCAATGAGTCCCTGGAAGGTCTGCGTGCCGTAGGTCGTTTCGGCAAAAGCATATTCTGCGGGCACCACCGGGTGGTACGAATGCACGTAGTAGAAGTCAGAGCCACTGCGGATTCCCTTCATTATCGGGTGCTCGCGGGTGAAGTTCACCTGGTTCCAGCCCATGTGCGGAATCTTGAGGCCCGGTTCGTCCTTGAAGCGCACTGCCTTGCCCGGAATGAGCCCGAGGGTCTTCACGCCGCCGTCTTCCTCGCTTTCTTCAAGGATAATCTGGCAGCCGATGCAGATGCCGAGAACCGGGTTGCCCGCCTTCACCACGGTCTTGATGGCCTCGCCGATGCCCGTGCGGGTAAGCGTCTCCATCGCAGAAGCCGCTGCGCCCACGCCCGGAAAAATCAGGCGGGTCGCCTTCGCAATCACCTCGGGGTCGCGGCTCGACTTCGCGTCTACGCCAATATGCGAAAGCGCGTTCATCACGGATGTCAGGTTACCGGCATTGTAGTCGACCACGATTATCGGACTTGCGGACATGAAATATTCCTCTTACTAATACAGAGCAAAAGATAGAAAAAAAGGTGTCTTCCTGAGCGAAGGGCAAAGCCCGAAGTCGAAGGATCTCAAGAATTCAAGAAATCAAGCGCCTCGCCCGCCAGTTCCACACACCGGTTGCACGGAATCACCGCCGCCGGGCGGATTTCCTTGCACTTGGTGAAGTTCTGCGCGCCGCGCTTGAAGAAGTCCTCGATGGCATCAGCATGGTCGAGCTGCATCATCTTAGCCGCATAGAGCGCACCGCACTGGCCATCCGGGGCCTTGCCGCCACCGAAGTTCCTGAACATCTCGGCAGATGCCACCGCCTCCGTCTCGGACTTGCCCGTCGCACGGGCGTAACCATACGCAACCGACATCGCGCAGTTACCACGGTGTTCCGCATGGAAGTTCTTCGAGATTTCGGAAATCTTTTCTGCCATATCAATACCTCCCAAAAGCAATGTAGCAAATTGAACTAAATCGAGAACGCCAACGCCACCCCATAGCGCCCGTCCAGGGGATTCAACAAAGGCATAATTTCAACCCGCATAGATTCGTCAGAAGTCGTCGAATTTCGCTTTTGGTAATCCTCCCATTTTTGATAGTATTTTTTGTACTTGCTATGACGAACTGCGCCTGCAATATCAAAGGTTATATAGCCAATGCCAGACGCTGTCATGATGCCAAAGGGAACAAAAATCGCAAATTTTTGCCCAATTGTAATTTTTTTCGATTCACCAGCACGAAAATCCGAACACATCTTATAAACAACCGCAAGCATTGTTACAGACATACTTCCAAAAAAAGTCCACATCATCACATCTCTCGTAAGGGTGTCTGTGTTATATTTTTCCAGATTGTACTCGTACATTTTCTGATAATACACTGCAGAATCAACAGGCGTAGTCACAACCGGTTCTTGCGCCAAGCACGGCGCGATAATCAACACAATACACAACAAAATAATTTTCATGCGAATTAATATAAAAAAACTCCGCAAACAATGTTGCAGAGTTTATATAATCCTAGGAATTTTTTCAGTTGCGAGCAGAGCAAGGCCGCAGACCCGAAGCCGTACAAGTCGTACGGCGAGAGGTCGAGAACGCCGCTATGCGAAGCAAATGGAAAAATTACTTATCGGTCAAGACGGCGACGCCGGGGAGGACCTTGCCTTCCAGGAGTTCGAGGGAAGCGCCACCACCCGTAGAGGTGTGGGTCACCTTCTTGTCGGCACCGTACTTCTTGGCAGCCGTAGCGGTATCGCCACCACCGATCACGGTGATTGCGCCAGCAGCGGTAGCTTCGACGATAGCGTCGGCCATAGCCTTGGTAGCCTTTTCGAAGGCTTCGAATTCGAACACGCCGGCAGGGCCGTTCCAAACGATGGTCTTTGCAGACTTGATAGCGTCAACGAAGAGCTTGGTGGACTGAGCACCCACATCGAGGCCCATCCAGCCAGCCGGAATGCCTTCGGCGTCAGAGACAGCCTTCGTGGCAGCGTCGGCAGCGAACTTGTCGGCAGCGATGTAGTCGACCGGGAGGATGATTTCCTTGCCGGCAGCCTTGGCCTTGGCCATCAGGTCCGGAACGAGCTTGGCGCCTTCTTCGTCAAACAGAGAAGAGCCGATTTCGATGTTGTTGAGAACCTTCTTGAAGGTGAAAGCCATGCCACCGCCGATGATGATCTTGTCGGCCTTGTCGAGGAGGTTGTTGATGAGCTGGATCTTGTCAGCGACCTTTGCACCGCCGAGGATGGCGAGGAACGGACGCGGAGGATTGTTGAGCACCTGGTCGAATGCCTTGAGTTCCTTGTTCATGAGGAAACCGGCAGCGCGCTGCGGCAGTTCAACACCAGTCATGGAAGAGTGGTCGCGGTGAGCGGTACCGAAAGCGTCGTTCACATAGACGTCAGCGAGCTTGGTGAGGCTTGCGCGGAAGGCCTTCACGGCTTCCTTGTCGGCCTTTTCCTTAGTTTCGGTGCCATCGGCGTTCTTAATCTTGCGCTTGCCTTCTTCTTCGATGTGGAAGCGGAGGTTTTCGAGGAGGATGATTTCACCCGGCTTGATAGCGGCGCAGGCAGCTTCAACTTCAGCACCAACGCAGTCCGGGAGGAACTTCACCGGCTTCTTGATGAGTTCTTCGAGCTTCTTGGCAACCGGAGCGAGAGTGTACTTCATGTTCTTTTCGCCATTCGGACGACCGAGGTGGGAAGCGAGCACGACGGCTGCACCCTTGTCAAGAGCGTACTGGATGGTCGGGAGGGCGGCTTCGATACGCTTGGTGTTGGTGATTTCGCCAGTCACCTTGTCCTGCGGAACGTTGAAGTCGACACGGATGAACACGCGCTTGCCGGCGAGTTCGAGATCTTC
>Ga0310786_10009583_pt1 | contig 12275 bp, 9 predicted proteins | sample AusTroGonzalo_MG_FD_203881 | JGI IMG/M metagenome (GOLD analysis project Ga0310786, IMG submission 203881) | Bovine rumen microbial communities from tropical cattle in Woodstock, Queensland, Australia - Gonzalo_03 (v2) (version 2) | ecosystem: Host-associated > Mammals > Digestive system >...
TCAAGCGCCGCATGACCCTGATGCGCCTTGCGCAGTCCGTGCTCGGCGCGGCGACGTGGTGCTCGCCGATGGAGCTCGACCAGGCCGTCGCCGACATGACCGACACCTACACCGTCCGGGTGGCGAGCTTCCGCCAGGAGCGCAAGGACGCCGACGCCGTCAAGCTCGACGACGAGGGCCTCCGGAAGTGGTACGACGAGAATACCAACTCGATCGCGCTCCCCGAGCGCTTCAAGCTCCGCATGGTCAGGTACGACGCCACGGCGACCAATGTCCTTGCGAAGATGACCGTGACCGAGGACGAGATGCGCGACCGCTACGACGTCACCTCCGACAAGTACACCGTGACCGACACCAACGGCGTCGAGCGGGTGAAGGACTTCGAGGAGGTCAAGGACCAGATCGAGCGCGAGCTGCGCCAGATCGCCGCGGTCGAGTTCTTCCGCACCAACCTCAACGCCCGCGCCTATGGCGCCAAGGCCGATGAGGGGGCCTCGCGCCTCGATGAGATCGCGAAGGAGGACGGGCTCAAGGTCGACACGACCGGCTTCATCTCCATCGACGGGCCGCAGGTGGACGGGTTCATGACCCGCGCTTCGCTGGTGTTTCCAGGCGCCGAGAACCTCGACGAGACCCTGGCCGAACTCGACTCGTCGAGCGAGGACCTGCGCTACGGCGTGATTGCTTCCGACCGGACCGTCTGGCTGGTCGAGAAGGACGAGATCAGCCCCGCGCACGTGCCGACTTTCGAGGAGGCGAAGGACGCGATCACTCCGCGCGCACTCAAGGACGCCCGCGCCGAGGCGTTCAAGGCGTCGGTTGAGGCGCTGGCTGCGAAGGGAACCAACGAGCTCTTCGCCGCCGCCAAGGAGGTCACGACCAACATCACCTTCTCCGTTTCCGACCTCCGCCAGGGCGAGTTCGACGACCAGTTCTCGGTGGTCCGCGCGGCGATGAAGACGATGAAGGGCGAGCTTTCCGAGTTCACGCCGACTTCGCCGAGTCGCGGCATCGTGGTCTACTGCGTCGACCGCGTCCCCGGCGACGCGGCGAAGGCGATGTTGCTCAAGGCTCAGGTCCGCGGCGAGGTCTCCTCGCTGCAGCTCAGGCAGGTCCCCGACGCCTGGAAGAAGTGGAACCTCGAGCGCATGGGCTTCGTGACCGGCGAGCGCTCGTCGGTCGAGAGCGCCGAGACCGAGGAATAGCGATTTGCCGGCCGCGATGAAGCTCTCCTTCAAGCGCATCCACCACGACGCCGTGCTGCCGTCCTACGCGCACCCCGGCGACGCGGGGATGGACGTCCGCTCGGTGGAGGACCTCGTCATCCCCGCCGGCGGCCGCGCGCTTGTCCACACCGGCCTTGTCGCCGCCATTCCCGACGGCTACGAGCTTCAGGTGCGTTCGCGTTCCGGCCTGGCGCTCAAGAGCGGCGTCGCGGTGCTCAACTCGCCCGGTACGGTCGACGCCGGCTACCGCGGTGAAATCGGCGTCATTCTCGCCAACTTCGGCGATGGCGAGTTTGCCGTCAAAAAGGGCGACCGCATCGCCCAGCTGGTGGCCGCGCCGGTGACGGTGGCGGAGATTTCCGAAACGGCCGAGGTGGACGTGACCGCGCGCGGTGCCGGCGGCTTTGGCAGCACCGGCAGGAGCTGAGATGGTGCTCAGGGTCTGCAAGTACGGGGAGAAGGTGCTGCGCGAAAAGGCCGCGCCGGTTTCCGCCGTTACCGCCGAACTGCGCGCGCTTGCCGACAACATGGTCGAGACGATGCACGACTCGCGCGGCGTCGGCCTCGCCGCGCAGCAGGTCGGCAGGACGGAAAGGCTGTGCGTGATCGACCTTCCGCCGGACTGCGACGAGGAAGAGGACCGCGCCTTCAACGCCCCGATCGCGATGCCGCTGAAGATGTTCAACCCCGAGATCATCTCGCGCGACGGCGCCGTCTGCGACAAGGAGGGGTGCCTCAGCTTCCCCGGCGTCGGCGGCGAGGTCGTGCGTGCCCACCAGGTAGTCTGCACGTACATGGACGAAACCGGCGCCGGGCAGACGATCACCGCCCGCGGCTATCTCGCTCGCGCCATCCAGCACGAAATCGACCATCTTGACGGAATACTCTACGTCGACCGCATGAGCGCAATCGAGCGTCTGCGGCATGCATCAAAGCTAAAGAAACTCGCCAAGGCCAACGGCGGTGCCCGTTAGCGCGGCGGAAAGGAGAATACAACCATGCGCGATCTCTTCATTGTCGGTGCCGGCGGATTCGGCCGCGAGGCGGTCTGGACCGTTGAGCGCATCAACCGCGCCGCGCAGCAGCCGCTGTGGCGGGTGATCGGCTTTGCCGACGACGACCCCGCCAAGGCGAGCGGCAATTTCGAGGGCTACCCTATGCTCGGCACGGTCGAGCAGGCGTCGAAGGACAACCCCGGCGCCTCGGTGTTCATTGCCATCGGCGACAACGCCGTCCGGCGCTCGATCTATGCGCGGCTGCGCGGCCACGACTTTCCGTCGCTCATTGACCCCTCCGCACAGGTGTCGCCGACGACCGAGTTCCGCCACGGGACCTACATCGCGGTCGAGGCGGTGGTCTCGGTGGGCACCGAGATCGGCAAGTTCGTCATCATCAACGCCCGCGCCGGCGTCGGCCACGATTCCAAGGTCGGCGACTTCGCCAACATCTGTCCGGGCGTCTCGCTTTCGGGCCACACCACCATCGGCGACTCGGTTTTCATGGGCACCAACAGCTGCACCGCGCCAGGCGTCACCGTCGGCGCGTCCGCGGCAGTCGCCTGCGGGGTTCCGGTCTACGCGAACGTCCCGGAAGGCACGACCTTAAGCCCGTTCGGCATCTTCAAGGCAAAATAGCCAAAACACCTACTAGGAGTTACAATGAAGAAGATAGCAATCGCCGCGGCATTCGCCGCATCGGCAATCATCGTCTGTGCCGCCGACGCAGTGTCGCTGCCACGGCCGCCGCGGCCGGAGCCGCCGTTGCCACCGCCGGTGTTCCGGCCGGCGCAGGAACGCACCGGCGAGCACCCCGTCAAGGTCGAGTGCGCGCGCGAGATCGTCGAGGACAACGGCCTCCTGCGGAAGGTCTCGGCGAGCATCGTCTTCACCAATCCCAACCAGCGCGTATTCGAGGGCGAGCTCGAGCTGCCACTCCCGGACCGCGCGGCAGTCTGCGGCTACGCGCTCGAGGTGAACGGCACGATGGTGCCCGGCGTCGTGGTCGGCAAGGACGAGGCGCGAATCGCCTTCGAGAACGAGAAGCGCCAGGGCGTCGACCCGGGCGTCGTCGAACACGTCAAGGGCAATCTCTGGCGCACGCGTATCTATCCGCTGATGCCGGGGGTGCCGCGCAAGGCGCAGATCGACTACATCGTCGAGAACGACGTCTCTGCGGCGGACGCGTCGGTGCAGGTGCTGGAGCGGGACGGCGAGGACGTCTTTCTCGGCGAGATATCCCGGGGTGGTGGCGAGTCGCGCGCGGAACGGCTCCGCAAGGCGTCGCGCGCCACGATCTGCTGGGATGCGTCGATGTCGCGCCAGGGCAAGGTGCAGGCCGACCGCAATCTGCTCGAGTGCCTGCCCGAGGAGGGTGAATTCACTCTCGTCGTCTTCCGCAACGTGATCGAGCCGGCGGTGGAATTCAAGTCCCGCAAGGACCTCCTCGCCGCGATCGACCTGCTCGTGTACGACGGCGGGAACGTCCCGATCGAGGAAGTGGAGCGCATCTCGTCCGCTTCGCCGATGTTCCTGTTTACGGACGAGAAGGACTGCGACGCCGAGTCCGTGCGCCACGTGAGGATTCGCAAGCTCGCCGCAGCGGAAGTTGCAGCGCTCAAGTCCGCGCCGAAGGACGGCCGGCTGCTCGCCACCGCATGGGCGGCAAACTTCATCGCCGACCACGCGGCCGACGCGGAGAACCGCCGCGAGGAATTCGTCCAGCTCGGCCGCCGCTACGGCGTGGCGAGCCCGGTGACGTCGCTCATCGTCCTCGAGCGCCTCGACCAGTACCTCAGGTACAAGATCGAGCCGCCGAAGTCGATGTCCTTCCACGACGAGTGGGTGAAGCGCCGCGCGGCCGAGGACGACCCGATTGCGGCGGCGAAGGCGAAGAGCGAGCACCTGAGCCAGCTGCTCCACTACTGGGAGGAGCGCGTCAAGTGGTGGAAAGACCCGATTCCGCCCAAGGCCACTCCGAAGAGCGGTGTCTTCGACGGCGTAGCCGCGGAAGCGGAAGATGGCGAGGATGCGGTGGCTGGCTCCTTCGACATCGTGGCGGCATCCCCGAATATCGGTGATGCCCAGGGGGCGGAATCCGTGATGAGATCCGTGCGTCGCGAAGAATCAAGTCGTCCAGTAGCCGCGCGGAGTTTGGGGGCGTCCCGGAGTATGCGGCTTTCCGCCGGCGGCTTCGCCTTCGGCGATGCGAAGTCGAAGTCGGCGTCACCAGAGGTGCAGAGCGGTCCTGTGGCTTCGGTGAAGATCGCCGCGTGGGATCCCAAGACGCCGTACCTGAAGGCCATCGGCGCGGCGGCGCCGGACGCGCGCTACGCCGAGTATCTGAAGCAGCGCGAGGAGCACGGCAACGCGCCGTCGTTCTACTTCGACTGCGCGGGCTGGTTCTTCAAGGCGAAGGAGAAGGCACTTGCGGTGAGGATCCTCTCCAACCTCTCCGAGATGAAGCTCAACGACGTCGCGCTCCTGCGCACGATGGGCTGGCGGCTCCGCGAGGCGAAGTGCTACGACGAGTCGATTGCCGTCTTCCGCCGCGTGCTCGCGATGCGCGGCGAGGAACCGCAGTCGAAGCGCGACCTCGCGCTTGTCCTCACCGAGCGCGGCAAGGCCGTGAAGGACGCGGCGATGCTCGCCGAGGCGATGAAGCTCCTCCACTCGGCGGCGTTCGAGCCCTCGGCGCGCCGCTCGGCCCGCCGCGGCAACGACTTTCAGACGAGCGTCCTCGCGCTGGAGGAGCTCAACGGACTCATCGCGTGGTGCGCGGCGAACGGCGTCAAGGCCGAGCCGCCGCCTATGGACGCTGCCTACCGCCGCGACCTGCCGCTCGCACTGCGGATCGTGATGAGCTGGGACGTGGACGAGACCGACATCGACCTCCACGTGCTGGAGCCTGGCGGAGAGGAGGCGTACTACGGCCATCGGCGCACTTCGTCCGGCGGGTTCGTCTCCGAGGACGTGACGACCGGCTATGGCCCCGAGGAGTACCTCCGCAAGACCTCCGAGAAGGGCGTCTACAAGGTGATGGCCAACTACTTCGCATCGCACCAGCAGGCGCTTGTGGGCGCGGCGACGGTGACGGCGAGCGTCTACACCGGGTGGGGGACGAAGGACGAGAAGATGGAGACGCTTTCCTTCCGCCTCGACAAGCCGAAGGACAAGCACCTCGTCGGCGAGGTGAAGGTTGATTGACGCCGTGACGCTCGAAGGCTGGCTTTCCCGGCGGCGTCCAGACGACCCGCCGGACTGCCGGCTTCAGCGCGGCTCGGTGGTCGGCGACTGGCGGATCGAGGCGTTCCTCGGCAAGGGGCTCTCGGCCGAGGTCTACCGCGTGGTCGGGGTGAGCACCGGCCGCGAGGGCGCGCTCAAGCTGCTGACAGACTCGAGCCGCGGGCTCGGCGAGCGCTTCCGGTCCGAGGCGGACATGCTCCGGCGACTTCCGCTCCGTCCGCTGCCGCGGTACCTCGGCGGCGGCGAGTGGGAAGGAACACCGTACTACGTGATGGAGCACCTCCATCCGCTGCCGACGGAGATGCCGCGCGCCGCGGTGCCGGCGTTCATGGTGGCTGTCGCGCGCTCGGTCCACGCCCTCCACGACGCCGGCTACATCCACCGCGACCTGAAGCCCGGCAACATCATGATCCGCGACGGCGGCGAGCCGGTGCTGATCGACCTCGGCCTCGCCAAGCGCCATGACGCCGGGGTGATCGACCCGGTGGTGCGCCACGGGCGGAGCATCTCGATCATCGACGGACGCCCGGTCGGCGTGGGCACGCTCGACTTCGCCGCGCCCGAGCAGCTCCTCAAGGCGGAGGCGTCGGTTCAGAGCGACGTCTTTTCGCTCGGTAAGATCATGCTCTCGCTCTACGGCGGCCGGCCGCCGCGCAGCCTCAAGCCCGTGATCCGCCGCGCCACGCGCGAACAGCCGGACGACCGCTACGGCTCGGCGCGTGAGTTCGCGAACGCCATCCGCCACCGCTACCGCGCCCGCTGGGCGCTGGCGGTCCTGCTGCTCGCGGTCGCCGCGGCCGCGGCATTCGCCTGGTGGCGATATTCCCGGGTTGCTGTGTCGCCTTCTCCGCCGGCTGCGCCGCCGCGCGCACCAGCGGCGCCTTCGATGGACCAGCTTCCCGACGAACCTGACGGCGACTACTTCCGGCGGATGCGCGAGCTTGCGGAGCGCGGCGAGGCGGCGGCGATGTTCAAGACGGGGCTGCTGCTCTTCCACGGCACCGGCTGCGTGGTGGACCGTCCCTCCGCCTTCCGCTGGTATCAGCGCGCGGCGGAGCTGGGCAATATCCCGGCGATGAACGACCTCGCCTACTGCCTCATCAACGGATTCGGCATTACGGCGGATCCCGAGGAGGGTTTTGCGTGGGCGCTCAGAGCGGCGGAGAAGGGCCATTCGCCGTCGCAGGTGATGGTCGGCGAGTGCTATATGAGCGGCATCGGCACGGAGGCCGACGGCGACAAGGCGCTTTTGTGGCTGCGGCGCGCCGCGATGCAGGGCAACAACCGCGCCAGGATGCTGCTTAAGGACTGGCCAACGGACGGTTCATCGACTGAACCAACTCGCTGAGCCGGTTGATTAGCCGGTTCTTGATCTGGTCGACGTTGTTGCGCGTCGTCCCGAATTCCGCCGCCACCTGGGCCGGCTTCTCGTGCATCAGCACGACGTGGCGGAAGATCTCGCGCGTGGCCGATGAGATGCGGTCGTCCGCCATGAGCTGGTCAACGGCCGCCTCGAAGATTTCCTTGCGTAGTGAATCCAGGTCTGCGTTGGCGTCGTCGTCTGAATGTTCGACGCGGATATTCGCGTAGGTGTCGATGCAGTCGGCCTCGGCTTGGCGGCGGCGGATCTCGGAGACGGCCTTGTGGCGGATGATGCCGATCAGGTAGTTGCGGAAGTGTCCCTTGCGGTCGGGGTCGTAGCGGTAGTTCGGCAGCGCCTTCATAAGTGCCACCATGGTTTCCTGGATGATGTCGTCGGCCTCGATGGTCGGGAAATGCGAGGCGAGATAGGCGCGCATCGGCTGCTCGTAGGCACGGCAGAATTCTGTCCACCGCGCGCTTTCGGGGTGGTTTGCGATGGTGTTGATGAGGGAGATCCTAGTCTGCGGGGGTTTGTTCATTCGTTTTCATGCATTTTACCAAATTGCCGCCGTCTACGTCAATGCGTAAAATTCTGACTTGTTTAATACGATAAGCCGCGAAGTAGACGGCGAATATGGTATAATACGCAACTATGACATTTCTTCAGCGGCATGCGTATTCGATCGGCTGTGGCATAGCGTCCGCGGCCTGGCCGTTCTTTGCGCGCCGCCGCCGTATTTCCGTCGAAAACCTGCTGAAATGCGGAATTGCCTCCGACCGTGGCGAGGCGAAGAAAATCGCGCACAAGGCGTGGTGCCATTTTGCCGGCCACATCGCCGAGGCCCTGTTCGTGCCGCGGGTGGTGACGCGCGAGAACTGGCGCGAGCACCTCGACTTCTCCGGCGCCCCCGAGGAGACGGTGACACTGCTTCTGGAAACGCCCGAGAAGCCGATCCTGCTCGTGAGCGGCCATCACGGTGTCTGGGAGGCGGCGACCAACATCCTCTCAATTTCGCGCCCGATGATCGCGATTGCGCGCAAGTTCAACAGCGCCTGGGCGCAGAAGTTCGTCGAGAAGCACCACTTCCGTGGCCCGGTGACGTTGGTGGACAAGAACCATGGCTTCACGCCGGCAGTCCTGCGGCAATGGCAGGAGGAGCATGCGGCGCTGACGGTGCTCATGGACCAGCACGCCTGGAAGGGCGAGCGGCTGGAGTTCCTCGGACGCCCGGCGATGACCGTCACCTCGGCGGCGCGGCTCGCGGTCAGGAGCGGATGCCCGGTGGTGATCGGCTCCTTCGTGCGCGTCGGTCCCTACCGCTACCGCCTCGTCGGCGGCACGCCGCTCGAGTTCTCGCGCGGCGACGACGTTCGGCGCGTGACGCAGATCTTCAACGACCGGCTCGGCGAGGCGATCCGTCAGTATCCGGAACAGTATCTCTGGAGCCACCGCAGGTGGCGCGAAGACTGAAAGGCAGACAGGAAAACATGAACGAAAACGAATCGATAGTGTCGCTGCTGCAGGAAGTGCAGGCGAAGAACGGGTACATCCCGAAGGACGAGATCTACCGCATCGCGGCGGAGAAGGGCGTCTCCCCGGCCAAGGTGACCGGGGTGGCGACGTTCTACTCGCAGTTCCGGCTCTCCAAGCCGGGCAAGAACCTCATCCTCCTCTGCAAGGGCACGGCGTGCCACGTCAACTCGGCCGACGGCATCGCCGCCGCGCTGAAGGAGGAGCTGGGCATCGGCGGCGGCGAGACCTCGGCGGACGGCCTCTTCACCCTCGAGTTCGTCGCCTGCCTCGGCTGCTGCTCGCTTTCGCCGGTGATGATGATCAACGGCGTCGCCTACGGCTCGCTCACGCCCGAGAAGGCGAAGCGGATCGTGCGCGAGATCAGGGACTCGAACGACGGGAAAGGAGCCTGAAGATGCTTAGGATAGTGGTTGGAATGGGCAGCTGCGGCGTCGCCGCGGGCGCGGGGCGCGTCAAGGAGGCGCTGGAGCGCGCGGGGACGAAGCCCGGCATCACCGGCTGCGTGGGAGCGTGCTACCTCGAGCCGATCGTTGACCTCTACGAGGGCGCCGAGCTGAAGCGCCGCCTCGTCAAGGTGGCGCCCGAGGACGCCCCCGCGATTGCCGCGGCGGCGGAGTCGGGCGACCTCGCCGGCGTGGAGAGGCTCGCGATCTCGGCGGAGGACGAGGAGTTCCTCTCCCGCCAGACGCGCATCGCGCTCCGCCACTGCGGCGTGATCGACCCCGAGTCGCTCGACGCCTACCGCGCGGCGGACGGCTACAAGGCGCTCGAGAAGGTGCTGGGGATGACGCCCGAGGCGGTGATCGAGGAGATCAAGGTGTCCGGCCTCGCCGGCCGCGGCGGCGCGGGCTTCCCGACCTGGTTCAAGTGGAACGCCGCGCGCAACGCGAAGGGCGACGAGAAGTACCTCATCTGCAACGCCGACGAGGGCGACCCCGGCGCGTTCATGGACCGCGCGGTGATCGAGTCCGACCCGCACTCGCTCATCGAGGGCATGCTGATCGCCGCCTATGCGATCGGCGCGAAGGAGGCGTTCGTCTACGTGCGCGCCGAGTATCCGCTGGCGATCGTCCGGCTCGAGAAGGCGCTCGGCGACGCCCGCGCCGCCGGCATCCTCGGCAAGAACGTGCTTGGCTCCGGCTTCTCCTGCGACATCCGCATCAAGGCGGGCGCGGGCGCGTTCGTCTGCGGCGAGGAGACGGCGCTCATCGAGTCGCTCGAGGGCAGCCGCGGCATGCCGCGCCTCAAGCCGCCGTTCCCGGCCGAGAAGGGCTACCTGAACAAGCCCTCCAACATCAACAACGTCGAGACCTTCGCCAATGTCGCCTGGATCATCCTGAACGGCGGCGCGAAGTTCGCCGCGATGGGCACCGAGAACTCGAAGGGCACCAAGGTGTTCGCCCTCACCGGCAAGATCCGCCGCGGCGGCCTCGTCGAGATCCCGATGGGTCTCACGCTCCGCGAGGTCATCTTCGGCATCGGCGGCGGCATCCGCGACGGCAAGCGCTTCAAGGCGGTGCAGATGGGCGGACCTTCCGGCGGCTGCATCCCCGAGTCGCTCCTCGACACCCGCATCGACTACCGCGAGCTCGGCGCGACCGGCGCGATCATGGGCTCCGGCGGCATGGTGGTGATGGACGAGACGACGTGCATGGTGAACATGGCGAAGTTCTTCCTCGACTTCACCGCCCGCGAGAGCTGCGGCAAGTGCGTCCACTGCCGCATCGGCACCCGCCGCCTCCACGAGATCCTTACCCGCATCACCGAGGGCAAAGGGCGCGAGGGCGACGTGGAGCTCCTCGAGGAGCTCTGCCGCGGCATCAAGGACGGCGCGCTCTGCGGCCTCGGCCAGACCGCGCCCAACCCGGTGCTGACCACCATCCGCTACTTCCGCGACGAGTACGACGCCCATATCCGCGAGCGGCGCTGCCCGGCCGGCGAGTGCGCGGCGCTCAGGAAGTTCAAGATCGACCCCGCCAAGTGCAAGGGCTGCGGCGCATGCGCGCGCAAGTGCCCGGTCAAGGCCATCGCCGGCGAATCGAAAAAGCCCTACGCGATCGACCCCGCCAAGTGCATCGGCTGCGGCTCGTGCGAGGCGGCCTGCCGCTTCGGCGCGGTGGCGAAGGCGTGAACCAGCAACAATTGAAGGAAAGACCTACTGCAATGGACAATGAACTCGTAACGCTTCAGATCGACGGCAAGTCAGTCAGCGTGCCGGCGGGCACCACCGTGCTCGCGGCGGCGGAGAAGGCCGGGGTCGAGATCCCCAACCTCTGCTTCCTCAAGGGCCTCGCCCCCTACGGCGCCTGCGGCGTCTGCGTGGTGGAGGCCGAGGGCTGCCCGAAGCTCCTTCGGGCCTGCGCCACCCAGGTGCGCGAAGGCATGGTGGTGAACTCGAAGGGCGAGCGCGCGCTCAAGGCGAGGAAGCTCGCTTTCGAGCTTTTGATGGGCGACCACGACGGCGACTGCCTCGGTCCTTGCAAGATCGAGTGCCCCGCCCACACCGACTGCCAGAAGTACGTCGGCGAGATCGCCGAAGGGCGCTTCTCCGACGCCGCGGCGACGGTGATGGAGACCTTCCCGCTGCCGGCCTCGATCGGTCGGGTCTGTCCCCATCCCTGCGAGCGCAAGTGCCGCCGCGGCAAGGTGGAGTCTCCTATTTCCATCGCCGCGCTCAAGGCGTTCGCGGCCGACGAGACCCGTCGCCGCGGCGAATCTGCGCCGGCGCCTGCGGTCGACGAGCCAGCGCTCGTCGGCAAGCGCGTGACCATCGTCGGCGGCGGCCCCGCCGGACTTACCTGCGCCTACCAGCTCGCCCGCCGCGGTGCGAAGGTGAAGGTCGTCGACCAGATGCCCGAGATGGGCGGCATGCTCCGCTACGGCATCCCCGAGTACCGCCTGCCTAAGGCCGTCCTCAAGGCCGAGACCGACCTCATCGCCGCGATGGGGGTTGAGTTCGTGAACAACTTCAAGATCGGGCGCGACGCCTCGCTCGCCGACCTCAGGGGCGACTGCGACGCGCTCGTCGTCGCCAACGGCGCCTGGCGCTCCTCGCCGATGCGCATCCCGGGCGAGGACTCCGAGGGCGTCCTCGGCGGCATCGACTTCCTGCGCGAAAAGCCGCGGCTCGACGGCCGCACCGTCGCCGTCGTCGGCGGCGGCAACACCGCGATGGACGCCTGCCGCACCGCCGTGAGGCTTGGCGCCAAGGCCGTCTACGTCGTCTACCGCCGCACCCGCGCCGAGATGCCCGCCGAGGAGGTGGAGATCGTCGAGGCCGAGGAGGAGGGCGTCTCCTTCATGTTCCTGCGCAACCCGGCCGAGGTCGCCGTCGTCGGCGGCCGCGTCGCCGGGCTCAAGCTGCAGGTGATGGAGCTCGGCGAGCCGGACGAGAAGGGCCGCCGCCGCCCGGTGCCGGTCGAGGGCAAGTTCGAGGAGCTTAAGCTCGACGTGGTCATCATGGCCATCGGCCAGAAGAACGACCCCGCCGGCTTCGAGCCGCTCGTCGCCACCGAGCGCGGCACCATCGCCGCGGACCGCGCCTACCGCGCCGCGTTCAAGGACGAAGCGCCCGGCCTCGCGCCGGTGTTCGCCTGCGGCGACGCCGTGAACCGCGGCGCCGGCATCGCCATCCAGGCGATCGCCCAGGCCAAGGAGACCGCCGAGTCCATCGCCGCGCACTTCGCCGGCCGCGCCTTCGAGGGCGGGCTCGGCGTCATCTCCGCGCGCGACCCGGAGCGCATCGACTTCTCCGCCTACGAGAAGAAGCCGCGCGAAAGCGCCGCGGTCCGCCCGGCCGCCGAGCGCCGCGCCGACTTCGGCGAGGTTTCGAAGGGACTCACCGCCGAGCAGGCGATGGCGGAGGCGTCGCGCTGCCTCAAGTGCGGCTGCCACGACTACCAGGACTGCAAG
>Ga0310786_10009584_pt1 | contig 12274 bp, 8 predicted proteins | sample AusTroGonzalo_MG_FD_203881 | JGI IMG/M metagenome (GOLD analysis project Ga0310786, IMG submission 203881) | Bovine rumen microbial communities from tropical cattle in Woodstock, Queensland, Australia - Gonzalo_03 (v2) (version 2) | ecosystem: Host-associated > Mammals > Digestive system >...
CGATAATTACCGTTCTTGTTTTTGGGAACATGAGGCTATTGCGAATTTTTATGGCGATGAAAAGTTTAAACATCCGGATTGCGTCACGCACTCTATATTAAAGACAACAGAATGCCGAAATAGCGATGCCACATCTCAAATTGAAGTGACTGCTTATGGCTATACGGCTGAAGACCGTGTGGAGAGCGTTTGTGTTCGTGGCGGTGATGGCCGCAAGTACAATGTTGATGTCCATTGGGACGAATACTTGCCTGTTTCGCAGACAAGCTATTTGCGAATCCAAGAGGATATGGCTGGTTTTGAATCCCGCGAAATGGATGCTACGGAGCGTGCAGATTATATCAGTAGAAAAGAAGGCTCTTTCCGCAATGGGGTTTATCGTCGGTCGATGCTTTCTGGACTGGATTAACGAAATTCCTAGAAGATTGCTATATTTTACATCAAATTTGCCTTATGCGGTAAAACGCTGTATCGCATCGCCAAAGATGCGATATAAGAGAATCCCGTGAAAGCCGGGAACGGTCCCGCCGCTGTAAGGGAGGACGAAACCAGCATAAACCAATGTTCGTAAACCGGGTGTGAAGGGGCTGGAAGTAGAGCGATCCCCGAGTCAGAAGAACTGTAAGGCATAAAAGGCGCTTTGCGCCATAGGTTGTTAAACGGTGCGAAAGACATCGCTTTGCATAGCCACGCGTTTGCGTGGATGTTTGACTGTATGCAGTCGCATGAACAGTCGTTTAGGCGTTCGCGTTGGTGCGGTCGTGCTGGTTGCAAGCGTTTTTGCTTCGGCAGAAGAATTTGTTCAAGATTTAGGCGAGTCGTCGGTTTACGGAACATCTAGCGTAGAAAAGCCGTTGCAGGCGTCTTCGAGCTATGCTGAGGTTTTGCCTACCGCTTGGGAGGGCCGTGGGCTTTCGGCGGCTGAGGTTTTGGCTGCGCTTCCGGGCGTACAATATTACCGCCAAGGCGGTGTCGGGAGTTTCCAGACGGTGAGCATCCGCGGCGTGTCGGCAAAGAACATTGTCGTATGCATGGATGGCATTCCGCTGAACGATGCGTCGGGCGGTGCTGTCGATTTGGGAACGATCGACTTGAATCAAGTCGAAAAGATTGAAGTCTATAAGGATAGGGTCCCAGCGAAGTTTGGCGGTCGCGGTATTGGCGGCGCAATTAACTTTGTGACGAAGGGCTCTAGGCCTGCCGAAGCCGTGCTATCGCCGGACGAGAAAAAGTCTGCGCGCATTCTTTTAAGCTATGGTAGCCACAATACGTGGGAAGCTTCGACGCAGATGCTTGCTCGTTTGACGGATAGCGTTTCGGTGAGCGCGTCCTTGTCGGCACGTCACAGTGACAACGATTACGAATTTAGCAGTAATAACAGAACGCCTTACAATCCCGATGATGATTTTACAGACAAGAGAAGAAATGCTGAGTTTACCGAATATTCAGGAATTTTCAAGGCTCGCGTGTTGCATGCAAACGGCGTGTTTTCGACGTTGAATTTTAATTTTAGCCGTGATGAAGGTGGAAATCCTGGGCGTGATGATTATCAAACGTCGGTAGCAGGGTACAAAGGTGAATTTGCGACTGTCGCTTATCGTGCCGAACTGCCACAACTTTGGAACTGGCTTTGGCTTGAACTCTCATTGACAGGCAAGTTCGAAAAGGCTGTTTCGCATTCGTATTATCCGCTAGACCATATTGGATTTGCTTCTTCGGAGTTTATGGAATATGGTACGGCTGGCTACAGCTTTGTTCCCGAAATTGCGGCGAATTATTCTAGCGATAAATTAGAATCAAATGTTCGTGTATCGACGGACATGAGCTATTATGAGCCTCGTGGTTATTCCCGCGAATGGAACCTCACGCGGTACGCAACGAACGCTTCGGGCGATATTTCGTATAACATTTTAAAGACGCTTTCGCTGGGCGGCGAAACTTCTTTGCTTTTGATTAAGGACGATATTCACGGTGGAAAGCATATTTCGCCATCGGCATCGCAAGAGCTAAAATCTTCAAGGGATTTAAGCGTTTCTTGGTCAGGGCACGGTTTTGTTCGTTATGATGCACCAAATTCGGAATATGGTGGATGCTTGAGCTTTGGTCGGTTCTTCCGTACGCCGCAGTTGATGGAGCTTTATGGTGTATATCCCGGAGTTATTTCGAATCCGAATTTACGTGAGGAATCGGCACTCCGTTTTGAAGTGGGCGGTTATTATATGATTCCCAAAAGCAACACCGTTTTGCGTGCAACGTATTTTGAAACGGATGCGGATAATGGGATTTATTGGGTGGTTACAGGCTCGTTCATGAAGCCGATGAACATCGGTAAATCGCATGTTCGTGGTATCGAAGCCGAAATGGAAAGTAAGCCTCAAAAATGGCTCTCTGTGATTTTACGTGCAACTTTCCAGGATGCAGAAGACCGTAGCGAAGAAAATCATTATAACGGAAACAAACTCCCGTATGAACCTGCCCGTTCGTATTACGCCGAAGCGAAAATTGATTTCCCGTATCATTTCGATTTCACGTGGACATCGGAATACCGCACAAAAATTTATGGGGACAGAGCGAATCGCGTAGAGCAGCCCGCTGTCGATTTGCACCATTTGTCGCTTGGCTACAATCCTTTTGATAAAACACGACTTGTCTTTTCGCTCAGGAACATCACGGATGAAACTTATAGAAGTGCCTATACGCCATTCCCGACTCCAGGGCGAGAGTACAAATTTACATTAACACAGGGGTTCTAGGCCCCGCGCAGTCTGGACTTTGCAAAATATGCAATGTTTATGCTGTGATAACATAAAGAGGTACAACAATGAAAAAACTCTTGACACTCATTGCCGCGTCTTCGCTTGCGTTTTATATGCAGGCGTGCTCGGATAGTGCAACTTCTGCTGATGACGAAGTTGATCTCGTCAGCTCGTCCAGTGATGATGAAGACATCAGCTCTTCTAGCAAGGTGAAGTCTTCTTCTAGCAAGAACAAGTCTTCTTCTAGTAAAGCAAAATCCTCTTCAAGTAAAGTAAAGTCTTCTGACAGCAAGGCCAAATCTTCCTCTAGCGTTGCGAAGTCCTCTGACAGCAAGGCCAAATCCTCCTCCAGCGTTGCGAAGTCCTCTGACAGCAAGGCCAAATCTTCCTCCAGCGTTGCGAAGTCCTCTGACAGCAAGGCCAAATCTTCCTCCAGCGTTGCGAAGTCCTCTGACAGCAAGGCAAAATCCTCTTCAAGCGTTGCGAAGTCCTCTTCTAGCATCGCTCCGTCTTCTTCCAGTGTTGTAAAATCCTCTTCTAGTGTAGCATCTTCGTCAAGCAAAGATGTTGTCACTGCATACGTATTTGGTTCCGATTACACTTCTGGCGAACTCCGTTGGGTAATCAATAACAAGGTTTCTGAAGACAAACTTCCGTTCAATCAGGATTCAAAGATTGTTCCGGTTGATGGAAACCTCTTTGTTCTCGAAAGATACGGTGCCGACAACCTCGCTCTGGTCGATATGGCGACGAATACGGTTAAATGGCAAATTGACCTTGGTGCAAATGCAAATCCGAGCGATCTCGTGAAGGCTAACAAGGACGAAGTGTGGCTCGCTTTGGATGGTGAAGCTAAATTTGTAAAGGTCGCCGTTAAGGATGGAAAGATTACGAAGACCGTTAAGACGGAAGCTTTTGCACAAGCTGAAGGTCAATCTCCGCATCTCGTCGATTTCGAAGTTAGCGGCGATACGTTGTTCGCCCTTTTCCAGCGCTATACTTCTGAAAATTGGGTGACCAGCTTCCCGGCTCCGGGTCTCCTTGCTATGTACAAGTTAAGCGATGGTACATTGCTCGATACTATCGGACTTGCTAAGAAGAATCCGATAGCAATGGGCTTTGCCAAGGGCAAGCTCTATGTGGGTTCTATGGCTGAATACAATAATGACTGGGGAACGGATGCTGACGACGCACGCGGTATTGAAGTTGTTGACTTTGCCAAGAAAACATCTTCCATGGTTGTTGACGGTGTAAAACTTGGCGGTGGCATTTATGCGTTTGTTGTAGATGCAAAGAACGCGATTGCGTATGCTTCGATTTACAAAGTTGGCGGCAATGTTCCTGTAGCGAAAGTCAATCTTGCTTCGGGCTCTGTAGAATTTGTTTCAGGAATTCCTGATGCAGAAGGCTCTTTGGCTGTTGATGCGGCTGGTGTGCTTTATGTTGGCGACCGTTCTTATGGTGCTTCCGCACTCTATGTTTACGACGCTATGGCCACGAAGATTTCTGCTCCTACGAGCGCTCTCCCGCCGTACAGCATTGCCATTGTGAAGTAATTAAAAAGAAATAATGGACCCTATCGGTCGTTACACTCCCTCCAGGGTGACATTTGATTTCTGTCAATTCGAGGCGGCTATTCCTAGCCGCCTTATTTTGTATATTAAAATAATATTAACGCATCAACATCACGTTTACTTAGTTCGCATTGCAAATTAGATTGGAGATGATTATGAAGAAAATATATATGATATTGCTTTCTCTCCTTTTCTGTTATTCCGTAGCATCAAATTATTGTGTTTACGATGCGCAGGGAAATTGTGTGGAAATTATTCAAAACAACAATTTAATAGAAAATTTAAAGAAGAATAAAGGCCATAAAAAGTATTATATAGCGTTATCAAAAAATGAAGAAGATAATAATCGTCAAACGTACATCAGTGATTCTTTTGTTAGGTCCAAAGGAAAAAAACGTTGGTATGAAGTAGATTGGAATCAAGGTGTTAAACTTTGTCCTGAAAAGGAATTTAATACGGGTGATGGAATTTGGATTGTAAATGGATTTGCTCATGTAGATTCTGTAAATTGTGTTTATGTAGATGGTTCTCCTTATACAAGTAGTATTCTCGTTCTTTTTGCAAGAAATATGAGCGATTTGACTGATGCTGATTCTAGTTGGATTTTAGTAAATCAGACGATTGTAGAATTGGCTGGAAAAACGTTTAAAATATGGGATTCGTATTCATACGATTCTAAAAAAACAAAAATTCGAGATGTTACTTTTAAGCAAGATTTAATTGTTGATAAAACAGAGCTTAGAATACGCGATGCCATTTGGCTTCGTCAATATGTATCAGAGTTGAGAAAATTACGAGATGTTCCTGGATATAACTCGTTTTGGGGGCGGCATAATTATGCTTTTTACCCTACGAAAGATACTTTGGAAATATTGGATTATCCAGCACCTGGCGATGGCCGATTGACTTTAATACGTTCTATGCAGGATCGTTTAGAAATGACATGGACGGGTGCTTTGTTGAAAAAATCGTTAGATGCTGAAAAAATTCAAAACTATTTTACGCAACCTTCTGTTGAAAATTTACAAGGAGCATACGATTCTTTTGTTGATGTTTTAGATACTGCAGCGAATGGATATCGTTATCCGTCAAAAGATGAATGGTTTGTATTGCAGAGAGGAGGTGCCGCTACAATATTTGCTTGGGGAAACGATCCAGATGAAAAAAAATTGAGCCGTTATATGAATATAAATTGTTCCGAGGGTAGAATGGGCGTTTATCCTGTAAGAATGTTTGCTCCTAATGGTTATGGATTGTATGATGTTTATGGAAATGCTGAAGGGAATGTGATTAACTTTATGGGTTCCGAATATAGCTATGGCCCTATTTGTAATGATTATGATGTTTCTACTCGTTTGCCTCCAGTGTGTATTTTTATGAAGAAATATGCGTGCACCAAAATAGATTTAAAGTCTGTAAATCACGACCTTCCTTATGTAAAGACATTTAAGGGTATGCGTCTAGTTCGCAAACTAGAATAATGCAAAAAATTTTGGATAAAAAATATTCGCGTGTTTGTTTCTTGTTAACTGAATTCTGGACTAATTCGAGGCGGCTATTCCAAGACGCCTTATTTTGTATAGCATCATGCGTGGGCTGACGGAAAGGTCGCGGCCTGCGGCACTCATGTTGCCGTCGTGGCGGCGGAGCGCTTCGCTTAGGATTTCGCGTTCGTAGCTGTCCATCAGTGTTGCAAGCGGGCTGTTGCCTTCGGGGAGTACGGATGTGCCCGAAGTGACGTCGGTTTGCAGCGTGGGCGGCAAGTCGTAGGCGTTGATGCACACGTCAGTGGTGGCGAGGCAGGCGTGCTCGATGCAGTTTTCAAGCTCGCGGACGTTGCCCGGCCAGTGGTAACTCATGAGCATGTCGATGGCGGGCGTGCTTAATCGCAAAATTTTCTTGCCGTATTTCAAGTTCATCTTTTCGATGAAATGGTCGGCCAAAAGCAAAATATCAGTTTTACGTTGTATCAGCTCGGGGAGCGAAATCTGGAAAATGTTCAAGCGGTAGTAAAGGTCTTCGCGGAACGTGCCCTGCTGCATCATGGCTTCGAGATTCTTGCCGGTGCACGCGATAAGGCGCACGTTGGAAGGCTGGACGATGTTGCTGCCCAGACGGCTGAACTTTTGTTCTTGAATAAACTGCAAAAGCTTGATTTGCGCGGTGAGCGACAAGTCTGCGACTTCGTCTAAAAAAAGCGTTCCGCCGTTCGCTTGTTCGGCCTTGCCGATGTGCCTGTTGATGGCTCCCGTGAATGCCCCGCGTTCAAAGCCGAAAAGTTCGCTTTCGAAAGAGTTCGTGCCTTCGCTTAATGCATCGCAGTTGAGGGCGATAAACGGACTGTTGCGGCGTTCCGAAAGTTCGTGGACGCTCCGTGCAACGTATTCCTTGCCTGTGCCCGCCTTGCCGCGGATAAGGACTGTCGCGTTCGTGGGGGCGATTTGGCGTACGAGTTTGCTCACGTCACGCATTTCACGCGTGTTGCCGATGAGTTCGCCTGGGATGCCTTCGATGATGTCGCGGATTTTTTTGCACTCGATTTGGTGTTCGATTTCGATGGATTTGAAGTTTCGTTTCAAAATGCCCTGAATGCTTTCAAGAAGTTCGCCTCGCTTGCGAACTTTTTGAATTTTTTCGACTATAGCTTCGAAAGTCGTGCTTTCAAGGGTTTCTATATCCATTTTGTTTTTGCAACATCGGGGAAACTCTATTGCTGCGTCAGGCCGTTTTTAGGCGACCCGACGCAGCTCTAGGAGAGATGAACATGTTTAATATAGTAATAAATTGCACTCTCGTTTTACAAAAATGTAATATTATTTATCTTTTTTACAAAAATGTAATAAAACGCACTAAAAATAGGCAATTTTGGGTGGTGCAAGGAACGATTTTCGTTGCTAATTTTATCGCGTCAATAGTAAAAGCACTGTTGCTCGAATTAGTAATGTCATCCTGGAAGGAACCGTAGGTGACTGATAGGATCCATAAAAATCTCATGGATTCTATCGCCTGTCGGCTCCAGAATGACTTGCATTTGCGCATCGGCTTCTAGTAATAACTTTTAAAAAAGACTGGTAAATCATGAACAATAGTCGTAACAAGGCCATCTACGATATCGCAACTGCTCCCGTGAGCGCAGTGATGCCTGCCGCTCCTGCGAATGTCGATTTTTATGGCGAAGATGTTTTCAACGCCGATGCTATGCGCACGTACCTCCCGAAGGATATTTGCGAAAAGCTTCTCGCGACGATTGACGAAGGTGTTGCTCTGGACGCAAGCATCGCAGGCGATGTGGCTCATGCCATGAAGCGTTGGGCGATGGATCGCGGCGCAACGCACTTTACGCACTGGTTCCAGCCTTTGACAGGCTCTACTGCCGAAAAGCACGACAGCTTTATTGAACCGTCTGGCGGCAAGGCCATCATGACGTTCAGCGGCAAGAACTTGATTGTCGGCGAACCGGATGCATCGAGTTTCCCGAGCGGCGGTTTGCGCTCGACGTTTGAAGCCCGCGGCTATACCGCTTGGGATCCGACGAGCCCGGCATTTATCAAGCGCCACGGCAATGGTGCGACGCTCTGCATCCCGACGGCATTCTGCAGCTACACGGGTGAAGCTCTCGACAAGAAGACTCCGCTCCTCCGCAGTTTGCAAGCTCTCTCCAAGTCTACACGTCGCCTCATGACCTGCTTCAAGGCCGGTCCGAAAAAGACAACGGTTACGCTCGGTGCCGAACAGGAATACTTCCTCATCGACAAGAGATTTTATCTGCAACGCCCGGACTTGTATCAAGCCGGTCGCACGATTTTCGGTGCTACTCCTGCAAAGCACCAACAAATGAACGACCACTACTTCGGCAGTATCCCGAGCCGCATCTTGAACTTTATGAACGATGTGGAAAAGGAACTGTGGAAGCTCGGCATCCCGGCAAAGACACGCCATAACGAAGTGGCTCCGGCCCAGTTCGAACTTGCTCCGTTGTTCGAAGAAGTGAACCTCGCTTGTGACCATAACATGCTCGTGATGGAAACGCTCCGCAACGTGGCGGACCGTTACGGTCTCGTTTGCTTGTTGCACGAAAAGCCGTTTGCAGGTGTGAACGGTTCTGGCAAGCACAACAACTGGAGCCTTTCTTACGGTAAGGGCAATTTGCTCAATCCGGGCAAGGACCCGCACCAAAATGCCGTGTTCCTCACTGCGATTTGCGCCATCATGTATGCGGTCGATACGCATGCGGATTTGCTCCGTATGACTTGCGCTGGCGCTGGTAACGACCACCGCCTTGGCGCTCACGAAGCTCCTCCGGCGATTATCTCCATTTATCTCGGCGACCAATTGACCGACGTGATTGAACAGCTTGAACAAGGCGTGCCCAAGTCCAGCAAGCAAGCGGGGGCCATGAAGCTCGGCTCCGATATGCTGCCGCCGCTCCCACGCGACGCTACGGACCGCAACAGAACTTCGCCGTTTGCATTCACGGGCAACAAGTTTGAATTCCGTGCACCGGGCTCTAGCCAAAGCTGCTCCGAACCAAACGTTGTTCTGAATACGATTGTCGCCGAAGCTTTCGACATGATTGCGGAACAGCTCGAAAAGTTGGACGACAAGAATTTCCACACGGGCTTGCAAAAGATTTTGCAAAAGATCGTGAAGGAACACAAGCGCATTTTGTACAACGGAAACGGCTACACCGAAGACTGGGTGAAGGAAGCTGAAAAACGCGGCCTCCCGAACATCCGCACTTCGATGGAAGCACTCAAGGCTTTGACGAAGGAAGAAAACATCGCCCTCTTCGAAAAGTATGGCGTGATGAACCGTGCCGAAATGATTTCCCGTTACGAAGTGAACAGCGAAGATTATCACAAGCGTATTCACATCGAAGGCGAAATCGCCCGCGACATGGCAAAGAACATCATCTTGCCGAAGGTCATCGAAGCTTATTCCAACGCCCTCAAGACAAACGAAATGGCTTTGAATCAAGGATTCCCGGGTCTTGACGGTTACGCAAAATCGCTTGGCGAAGGCATGAACCGCTTGATTGCCGCGATTGACGTGATGGAAAAGTCGCTGGATGGCCTCCACGAGGGCATCGTCGATGCCATCGCCGCCCTCCGCAAGGAAGTCGATGGCCTCGAAAAGCTCGTCTCCGACGAACTCTGGCCCCTACCGAAGTATCGCGAGATGCTTTTCATTTACTAATGAAAAGCATGGCCTCCCAAGCCTGTACTGAGCTTGTCGAAGCAAAGGTGGGAGGCCTCAATGCGCATTCATTTACTAATGAAAAGCATGGCCTCCCGTCGAAGGTGTTCCCGGCATAAAGTCGGGATGACATTTATAACGGTCAAGACGTGACAGGATGCTTTGTCCCTATGGTCCTCAGCATGACGCTGACGGACCATTCTTTTTGACGTCATTCTGAATGCAGTGTCGGACTCCGTGTCATCCTGAGCGGAGCACCGTAGGTGTGAAGTCGAAGGATCTCTAGAAATTAAAAAGTTCCGCAAGCGCGGAACTTTTTTCGTTGTGTGAAATCTGTTAGGCTTTACTTGCGCTTCAAGCTTACAAGCGCAAAGACGAGCGAGACTGCAATTCCGATGTGGGGGAGGTAAGCGGGTGTTGCGATTTTTGCTGTTGAAGCAAGAATGGCGGGAATGAGTCCGAAGATGCCGCCAACGCATACGCCTGCGTACCACAGCGATTTTTTGATGTTGAATTTTTTGTGGGCGATAATCGCGACCGCGAGCGGAGCGACGATTCCCGGTGTATAGACGGAATAGGCCATCGTCAAAAGTCCAATGATGTCTTTGCCTTGGAGCGCAAGGTAAGTCGCGATGATGCCGATAGCGACAACGAGTAATCGCACTACAGAAATGCGGCGCGTGTTCAGGATGTCGCTCCCGAAGATGGCGGCAGAATTGATGAGGCACGTATCCGCTGACGAAAGCAGTGCTGACAAAAGTCCGACGGACAAAAGTGCTGCAAGCGGGAGCGGGAGCACGCCGGAGGCGAGGCGGAACAATGGATTCACGCTGGATCCTGCTGCGTTTGGGGCGTAGGTGGCGGCCCACATGCCAAGCAAAACGATGACCACGCTAAAGACGAGGATGGCGAAACTCCCGATGACAACTGCTTTACGTGCTGATGTAGAATCTTTCGCGACGAGGTTTCTTGAAATCACGTCCGGGCCGAGGAAGTACGCCCCTCCAACGGTAAATAGCATCATCGCTAAATCGGCGAAGCCGAATTTTTCGTTTAAAAGCGAGAAGTCGCCGAATGTCGCGAGACCTGCGGATGTTGTTGCTATTGCAGAGTTCGCGGCGGTTCCATTTGCCAATGTTGCGTTTTCTGCTCCTGAAAATCCGCCGAACAGATAAATGGCGGCGGCGAAAAATCCAAGAGTCAAAATACCAAATTGCAGTGCATCGGTGCGAACAACAGAAAGCTGCCCGCCCAAAAGCGTATAGACGATGACGATAACCGCTGTAATCAAAACCGATTGCATGCCTGCATCGTGGCCTAGCACAAGCCCGATGAACCCTGCGACGGCGGCGAACTGTGCGGCGATAATTCCTATCCACGAAACGGCAATGATAAACGCAACAAGCTTTCGTCCCGTTTTTCCGACGGTCTTTTCTGCAATTTCGGGAAGTGTGCGTACGTCAAGATCGTGAACTGGTTTGCTCAAGAAGGCTGCTTGGAACCAGAAGCCGATTGCTCCGACGCCAAGCCACCAGAAAGCGGCAAAGCCGATGCTTTCGGCACGTGCGGCAATGCCCACCGTTGCAGATGCGCCAAGGACAGTCGCCATGAGGCTCATGAAAACGAAGGGGCTGCTTTGCTTGCGACCTGCAACAACGTAATCGTCAAAATTCTTGACTTTGAACCAATCGCGGATGCAAATGAATCCAAGGACGAGGAAGTAGATGATGAGGAGTTTCATGATCCAAAATTAGAATTTTTAAGGATTTCTGTTTTATTTTACTATTTTAGCTAATTTATAAAGGATACAAGTCAGGCGCGGTTTGCTGATATGGAAACGGAAAGATTTTTATTACGGCCTTGGAACGAAAGCGATGCCGAGGCTTTGTTCAAATACGCGAGCGACCCAGAAGTGGGGCCGCGTGCGGGTTGGCCTCCGCACAAGTCCGTAGAAGAAAGCCAGGAAATCATCCGCACCATTTTCAGCGGGGAAGGAATGTGGGCCGTCATCTGGAAAGAGACGAACGAAGCCATCGGATGCGTTGGCTATCTGCCTTCAACCGCTTCGAACTTGAAAATCGCGGAAACCGAATGCGAAGTGGGTTACTGGATTGCCCGCCCGTATTGGGGAAAGGGAATTTGCACCGAAGCGATGAAGTTGGTGGTAGACTACTGCATTCGCGTGAAAGGTTTTACCACCCTTTGGGGCGACTACTTTCTCGACAATCCGTCATCGGGCCGCGTGATGGAAAAATGCGGGTTCATCGACACCGGCAAAGAAACGTTATGTTCAAGCCTTGCGGTTGGTTCCGACCGACCCGTAAGAGTCATGAAACTGGAGGCAAATTTTTTCAACAAAACCCCTTGACTCGTCCCTTGGGGCAGACCTTATATTTTAAGCAGATTCGAATCCAAACCAAAATCGTACGATGACAAACTACAAAACCAAACTTAAAATCGGAGAGTTCTCGCAGTTGATGCAAGTTACCGTAAAGACTTTGCGTCACTACGAACAGAAAGGTCTGCTATTGCCCCACGATGTGGACAACTTGACGGGGTACCGCTATTACAGTATCGATCAGATGCAGAAGTTGCAAAACATCCGTGAATTGCAAAAGCTCGGATTCTCGTTGGATGAAGTCAAGGAACTGTACGAAGACAATTCGCACACGCCAAACATCCACCAGATGGAAGAGAAAATCAAGGAAACGGAAGCGCAACTGAAACTTTTGATTGCCCGCCGCGACC
>Ga0310786_10009585_pt1 | contig 12274 bp, 10 predicted proteins | sample AusTroGonzalo_MG_FD_203881 | JGI IMG/M metagenome (GOLD analysis project Ga0310786, IMG submission 203881) | Bovine rumen microbial communities from tropical cattle in Woodstock, Queensland, Australia - Gonzalo_03 (v2) (version 2) | ecosystem: Host-associated > Mammals > Digestive system >...
GATGTGAGGAAATGAAATAAGGTATCAGCTGCTGGTTCTTGCCCGACTGTCGATTGGCTTGGTTGAATTTCTCCAGAAAACGATGGAATTGCTCAAACTCGGGTTTGCGCATCTTCTGCAGCACATGAGAGGCGGTATGCTCCGGTGCCACCTTCAGTCGCCCCGACACATGGTGGTTCACCACCTCACGGATATAATCGCTCAAGCCGTTTTCCTTGTCAGTCTGCGCATCGTTCAAAAGCATATCATAACGGATACCACTGCCAATCGTGATGTGTTTCACTCCTTTGACTTTAGCCGCTTTCCGATAGAGTTCTATTATCGGTTTATGATTGATATTCAAATTTTTACATACCTTTGGAAAGATGCACGAAGGTCGTGGACAACGCTCACACAACTCGGTATTCTTGCCCCGCATACGATACATGTTGGCTGATGGTCCTCCCAAGTCGGAGATGTGTCCCTTGAAATAGTCACGCCGCACCAAGTCCTCCACCTCTGCCAATATGGACTTCTCTGAACGCGAGGCCACATATTTGCCCTGATGCGCGGCGATAGCACAGAAACTGCAACCTCCGAAACAGCCACGGTGGATATTGATGGAATTCTTGATCATCTCGAAAGCCGGTATCGCCCCCCGTTTCAGATATTTGGGATGCGGAGCATTCATCATCCGGTCAAAAAAAGAAAATTGGTCCATTTCTTCCTCCGTAGGTGTATCGTATGGAGGATTAATCACCAAGAAATGATTATCGTATGGCTGTATCAGCGTCCGTTGCCGGCGCTTGTTGCTTTCTTTTTCAAACAGCACAAAATCCTCAGCGTATTTCCGTTTATCTTTTTTTTCTTCTTCAAAAGAATGAAGGACAATCGCACCATGCTGTTCCTTGTAAGTATCAATATTATTACGGATAAAGCCGATTTGCGGAATCTCATGCAATTTCTCACGCCAATTACCCTGCTCTATTGTTTTCGCCACTGCCATAATTGGACGTTCACCCATACCATATATTAATATATCCGCTCCACTCTCTTGCAGAATGGACGGCTTGAAACTATCGCTCCAATAATCGTAATGAGCCAGTCGCCGCATCGAGGCCTCCACCCCGCCGATAACGATAGGCACTTCGGGAAACAGTTGCCGCACAATCTTTGAATACACGACGGTGGCATAATCAGGCCTGAAACCCGCCTGACCACCAGGGGTATAGGCGTCATCGCTACGCAAGCGCTTGAAGGCGGTGTAATGGTTGACCATCGAATCCATGTTGCCGGCAGTGATGCCGAAGAAAAGCCGCGGTTTACCCAGTTTCTTGAAATCGCGAAGGTCGTCCTGCCAGTTCGGTTGCGGCAGAATGGCCACCCGATAACCCCGGGCCTCCAACGTACGTCCTATGACCGCAGCGGCGAACGACGGATGGTCCACGTAGGCGTCACCGGAAATCAGGATGACATCCACATAATCCCAGCCCAAGTAGTCGAGCTCTTTTTTGGTTATCGGCAGAAAGTGTTTCATTCTGCAAAAATAACACATTTTTTGAAATCATCTGCTTGCAAATAGCAAAAAACAAATCCATGTATTTTATAATATTTTTATTGTATATTATGCAATAATTATATTTATGCATCGTTTCTCTTATAATGTACACAAATAATGATTCGAAGGCACAATGTCACCACAAGCAGGATTACGCAACTTCAAGATATGAGGAAGAATTCGCAACACCCTCGTGCCAAAGGCACATTATCGACACGTTCACGATGACGCAGGTTCAAAGCATGAGGAAGAACTCGCAACACCCTCGTGCCAAAGGCACGACATCCTATTAACCCCTCACAAGCGACGAAGTCGCGCAGTGTGGGGCAGACGGCAATCCGTAATAATCCGCGTGCCGAAGGCACGCTACAATCACAACATAAAAATAAAACTTATGAGTTACACAACATCTTATTATCACATCGTCTTTCGCACATATCGAAGCGAAATGACAATTTCCACAGAATATGAGCGGGAACTATACGCCTACATATATGGCATTGCAAAAAATCTCCACTGTCAAACCTACCGTATAGGCGGCATGCCCGACCATATTCATCTATTTGTATCACTACCGTCTACATTGCCGTTGGCATCTTTTGTACAACGGGTGAAGACCGACAGCTCCAAATGGATGAAAACCAACATTCACTTCCCAAACTTTCGCGGCTGGGGTCACGAATATGCTGGCTTCAGCTACAATCTTCAGGACAGTGACAAAATAGTAAACTATATCATTCGACAGAAAGAACACCATCAACGACTTTCCTTTGCGGAAGAATACAGGACTTTCGTGGAAAGTAATGGAATAACTATCGATGAGCTATACTTCCTGCAAGACAAGTAGTAGCGTACCTTCGGCACGCTGGTATTACTACACACACCTCTCCACCCCACACTACGCGCTATCGCACTTGTGAGGGGTTTATAGGATATCGTGCTTTCAGCACGCAATCCTTCGCAACGAAGATCTATTTATCACTTTATATTCCCCAACTATGGAGATTGAAATAGGCATAAACTTCCTCAAAAAAAATTTCTTATAAATATATGTTGATGATAACAAAAAAAATTGTACTTTTGCACCCCGAAAAAGAATTGTATCAAAAAAGTTTAAAAAGAGAAATTTATTATGTACTTATCAACAGAAGTTAAACAGAAGATTTTCGCAGATTACGGACAAAGCCAAGTTGATACCGGCTCACCTGAAAGCCAGATCGCTCTTTTCACCCACCGTATCAAACACCTTACGGAACACATGAAAACCAACAAGAAAGACCTTGTTACAAAACGTTCCTTGATCGCTCTCGTGGGTAAGAGAAAAAGAATGCTCGAATACTTGAAGGAACAAGACATCGAACGCTACAGAGCTATCATCAAGAAGTTAGGTTTAAGAAAATAATTTGCACCGCATAATGTAAAAATGAAAGGCAATTTCTTCCAAATTGCCTTTCTTGCTATTATTTTATGCTCAGTTTTATCATTTTAAAGAAAGAAAACAATGTTAGGAATAAATACAACTTTTGACTTGGGTGACGGCCGTCAGGTGACGATTGAGACCGGCAAGTTAGCCAAGCAGGCCGACGGCTCCGCTGTCGTGAAAATGGGCAACACCATGCTGCTGGCTACAGTTTGCTGCAAGAAAGACGCCGCCGAGAATGTGGATTTCATGCCACTGCAAGTCGAATACCAAGAGAAATACGGAGCTGTCGGTCGTTTCCCCGGCGGTTTCTTCAAACGTGAGGCCCGTCCCTCCGAATATGAGATTCTGATTGCCCGTCTCGTTGACCGTGCCCTCAGACCTTTGTTTCCCAGCAATTTCCACGCTGAAACCCAGGTGTTGGTTACCCTGATTTCCGGTGACACCAACAACCTGCCCGATGCCTTGGCCTGCTTGGCAGCCTCTTCAGCATTGGCAGTTTCCAACATTCCCTTCGAAGGTCCTATCTCCGAAGTGAGAGTGGGTCGCGTGAATGGTCAGATGCTGATTAACCCCACCGTGGAGCAGATGGAGAACTCTGACATCGACATGATTGTAGCCGCTTCCATGGACAACATCATGATGGTAGAAGGTGAGATGAAGGAAATCTCCGAACAGGATATGGTGGATGCGCTAAACTTCGCTCACCAGGCTATCAAAATCCAGTGCCAGGCACAGTTGGATCTGGCAGCTAAGGTAGAAAAAGCCAATCCAAAACGCGAGTACTGCCATGAGCACAACGATGAGGAATTACGCGAACGCGTAAATAAAGAAACCTACGACAAGGTTTATGCCATCGCCAAATCTTTCATGGGCAAACACGAAAGAAACGACGCTTTCGACGCTGTCTATGCTGAATTCTTAGAAACTATTCCCGAAGAGGAACGCGAAGAGAAAGAACCCATGGTGCAGCGTTACTACCACGATGTTCAGTATCACGCCATGCGTAATATGATTCTGAATGACCGCGTACGTCTCGATGGCCGTAAAATGGATGAAATCCGTCCTATCTGGATTGAGACCGACTACCTGCCTTCTGCACACGGTTCAGCCATCTTCACCCGTGGTGAAACCCAATCTTTGGCTACCTGTACCCTTGGTACCAAGTTGGATGAGCAAATTATTGACGGCGCCATTATTGAAGGTACCAACCGCTTTTTGCTCCACTACAACTTCCCGCCATTCTCTGTAGGTGAGGTGAAGCCCATCCGCAGCACTGGCCGTCGCGAAATCGGTCACGGCAACCTGGCCAACCGCGCCCTGAAGCCGATGATTCCTTTTGACGACCCCGATTTCCCTTATACCGTGCGTATCGTTTCTGATATCCTGGAATCCAACGGTAGTTCCTCAATGGCTACTGTATGCGCCGGCACGCTGGCTCTGTTGGACTGCGGTGTGAAGATGAAGAAACCTGTTTCAGGTATCGCTATGGGTTTGATTACCGACGAAGAAACTGGCAAATACGCCATCTTGTCCGATATTTTGGGTGATGAAGATCACCTCGGCGATATGGACTTCAAGGTTTGCGGTACCGAAGACGGTATCACCGCTTGCCAGATGGATATCAAGATCAACGGTCTTTCTTCCGAAAGAATGGCCGAAGCTTTGGAACAGGCCAAGAGAGGCCGTCTATTCATCCTGAACAAAATCAAAGAAGCCATGCCGGCTCCGAGAGAGGATTACAAGCCTTTCGTGCCGCGTATCGTCCAGATGAAGGTGCCGAAAGAATTCATCGGTGCTATCATCGGCCCTGGTGGCAAGATTATCCAGGAAATGCAGCGTGAGACCAACACCACTATCAATATCGAGGAAGTGGGCGAATTTGGCGTTGTGGATATCGCCGCCGCCAATGTGGACGACATCAATGCAGCTATCGCCAAGATCAAGGCCATCACCCAGGTTCCTGAAGTGGGCGAAACCTACAAAGGTGTGGTGAAGAGCATTCTGCCCTTCGGCGCCTTCATCGAGTTCATCCCTGGCCAGGACGGTATGATGCATATCTCCGAGATGGAATACCGCCGTTTGGAAAGTTTCGACGGCATCCTGTCTGTTGGTGACGAAATCGAAGTGAAACTGATTGCCATCGACGAGAAGACCGGCAAGTACAAACTGTCGCACAAAGCCCTGCTTCCCAAGCCGGAAGGCTATGTGGAGCCCGAACGCAAACCGCGTCCCGGTGGCAACGGTGGCGGCCATGGCGGTCCCCGCGGCAACCATCCCAAAGGTCCCAGAAAAGCCGAAAACAAATAATTCTCAATAAAAAAGGAGGTTGAAACGACCTCCTTTTTTTATACCTTAAAAGTGTCGAAGACACGACATCTTAATAACCCCGCACAAGCGACTTAGTCGCGCAGTGTGGGGTAGGCGGCAACACACAACACTCTGCGTGTCGAAGACACGACCTCTCAGTAACCCCACATAAGCAACGCAGTTGCGCAGTGTGAGGACATACGGCAATCCTCACTACTCTGCGTGTCGAATACACGACCTCTCAGTAACCCCACATAAGCAACGCAGTTGCGCAGTGTGAGGACATACGGCAATCCACACTACTCTGCGTGTCGAAGACACGTCACCCCACCGTCGCCTCCTTCCGATTACTGTATAGCGCGATAATGATCACCGCACTGAATATCAAGACGATTCCGAAGGCGAGACGGACGGTAAACACCTCTCCGAACAGGAAGACCCCGATAAGCACCGCAGTGAGCGGCTCCAGCGCCCCCATGATGGCAGTGGGTGTAGAGCCAATGTACTTGGCCGCATACACCATCATCACCAAGGCGAGAATGGCAGGCACCACCGCCAACCAGCCCACATAAAACCAGCTGGTGGTGTTGGCAGGCACTTGCAGTCCCTGTCCGATACACAACGACATCAGCAGATTGCCCATGGCGCAGTATATCAGCACATAGAAATTGATCTTGAACGACGACATCTCCAAATGGGCACGGTTCATCACAATAATATAGATGGCGTAAGTAAGCGCGGAAATCAGCACCAGCAGCACACCCAGCGCCGAAAGCCGACCGCCATCGGGACTCCAGTACAACAGCATGACCCCGACAAACGATAGCACAATCGCCGACACCGTGTACCAAGTGAGCTTTTCTTTGAAGAAAACAGCCATGATGACAGCAGTCAACACCGGATACACGAAAAGCAAAGTGGAGGCCACACCGACCGCCATCATCTGGAAACTGACATAGAGCGTAATCGACGAGGCCCAAAAGAGCAAGCCCAAAGCACTCAAGGTGGCAAATTCCTTCTTGCTAACAGCCAGTTTCTCCTTCCGAAACAGCATCACCAAAGCAATGATGATCCATGCCAAACCAAAGCGCCACAAAAGCACATTGTTCGGGGTCATGCCCTCTTCGTACAGGCGCGCACCCAAAGGATTGGTACCGTAGCAAACCGCAGCACCAATCCCGCATAAAGTGCCAAAAAACTTTTTGTTTTTACTGATAGATATTGTCTCCACGAAATCTACAAATAATTATTATCGTATTAACCAGAATATTTCCTGCGATTATTGAGACATTAATTTTAATTGACTAAATCATATACTCCCGCATATCCAAACTCAAGATACGGTCAAAAGCCTGTAAATTTTCCGTCTCAATCTTCAGGAAAACGGTAGCTGCCACCCCAGAGGTTTTGTCGGGCACCAAGCGCACATCGATGACATCATGGAAGTCGGCGCTGAATTTCTCAGCATTAAAAGCCTTATCCTCACAGCCCGACGGCAGGTCAAGTACGGTAAAAGCGTATGTGAGATTTTCCTTATCCTTCCACATCTCCTCTTTGGAAACACGCCGGCCCTTCAAGAACGAGAGCATCGGATGCTGGCCGCTGATAAACACCTGCAGCTCATTCAGGCAGAAACCGGTGAAGCGCAACGGATTAATCTCAATCGGCACCGCCTTCTTTCCATCGTAACGGAACTCAATATGCATAGGGAAATTTTTCAAATGCAGCGTTGCATTGAGGTTTGTGAGAAAAGTGGTAAAGGGAGTCTCATACTTGTCGAACAATCCTTTGTTGGTCATATACAAGCGGTCGGAAGTGTCGGACTCATCCATAAATTTGTGATGGAAGATATTCAGTATCACAGGGTTCTCGTTTTCATCATAATAAGCATCCACCGCATATTCCTCACCATGAATGTATTCCTCAATCAGGAAGCGGCTTTTCCCAACCACAAATTCCGGAAAATCAGCGCCAGCTTTCGCAAAATCACTCAACAGCGAAGCAACAGCCGTTTTATATTCCTTCGGATCATGCACCACAAACACACCCTTGCTCAGGAAACCCACCGACGGCTTGATAACACATGGGAACACGATACTATCCGTATCCAACTGTTCCATCTCATTAATATTCAATTCCTTAAAAAAGAAGTCCGGATAGATGTCACGGCAAATTTTTCTGAACGCATTTTTATCTTTCACGATGGAAATGCTATCCAGAAAGCGTTTATCCTCAATATGCTCATAAATCCAGCCCAAAGCGTTTTCAGACACCGTATATAACTTTCCAGTCTTTTTATACTCAGCGGCAAATTCAGCATCCGAAAGCACCACGCCGTTGGAAACGCGTTTTTCCGACATTTCGTTTTTCAGCACAGGAATACGGTTTTTTTCCAGTGTCTCAACCATTAAATCTGACGCAAAAGGTCTTTCTAAAATTACCATAATAAATGTAGTGTTTAAATTAGTTATTTTGTATTCAATTACTTATTTCAAATCGTCTCCATACTGTGGCTTCAGCCCTTTCCCCTTTGGGGGTTTCGGATAGCGACGGGCACGTTTAAGAGCATCGGCCAATATCCACTCTATCTGCCCGTTGATGCTGCGAAACTCACTGGCAGCCCACTTCTCCAAGGCCTCATAAACCTCCTCATCAACTCTCAAAGCGAAACTTTTCTTCATATCTTAGTTTGTATATGTAACGATAATTGTGTCGTGGTGAGTGAAGTCATTAATCTCGAAATTGTAATAATCGTGAGGTGTATAAAATCTGTTCAGCGTATCCTTGTCTTTGTTGGTTAAGATACAGTAGTCAACCAGCAACTGGTTATCGCAGTCAGAAACAAAGACCCTAGGCATTCCATCATAATCGAAACGGAACGGCACATCAGAATAAAACATCTTGTTGGCTAAACAGGTAAAGATTCCATCAGGATATACCTCTTTCACCATCTCAGAACTCTCCCACACCGGATCGTAGTGCATATACACATCCTTCATGTCAAATCCCAATGAGGGCAACAGTTTACGGTATTCTGCGGAATAATAGCTGATACAATTGGTGTCTTCTACCAAATTGCCATCCGCATCGGGCACATATCTATGCAGCCTGTTAAAGCCTGCCACCAGATAGATGCGCCACTCGCTGGCATCATGCTTGGCATAGAAGCTTGCAATCTCGTTTTGCAGATGTTGGCGGCAGGGCTTGCATAAGATATCGAACCAATATACCACCTTCTTGTGTGTGGTGTCGCCTTTGACCAGCTCTACTATCTCGTCAGTCGTCATCAACTGGGGTTCCTGTTGCCTGGCCTGTTCCATAGTAAGCACATTGTCATGCTCCTCTTCCCGGCCACGATTACCACAGCCGAATATCAGCATCATTGACATGATAGTCACTGCAGAAAAAACAATTTTCCGATTCATAACAAACAATTTTATTACCAATTTTAATTATACAGCGTTCCCGTATTGATTACCGGACTGGCGCTCTCATCAGCACACAGCACCACCAACAGATTGCTGACCATGGTAGCTTTCTTTTCCTCGTCCAATTCCACAATATGGTCGGCACTGAGTTTCTTAAGGGCCAAATCCACCATCGAAACAGCACCTTCCACAATCTTCTCACGGGCAGAGATAATGGCATCGGCCTGCTGACGGCGCAGCATCACGCTGGCAATTTCGGCAGCGTAGGCCAAATAGTTGATGCGAGCCTCAATCACCTCGATACCGGCAATATCCAAGCGGCTACGGAGTTCCTCTTCCAGACGCTCGTTGATTTCCTCACCCCCGCTGCGCAAGGTAATCTCGTTGCTTTCCTTATCCATATTATCGTAGGCGTACATACCCGCCACTTTACGCAAAGCAGCGTCGCTCTGCACATTCACAAAGCTGTCGTAGCCACTGAGCAAATTCTGATTGGAGGACACCGTCTCTGGACTGGCAGCGCCTTTCATCTGAGCATTGATGGCAATCACCTTCGCCATAGTGCTTTCTTTGCTGATGTCGATGTTGAAACTAGCCTTATACGTATCTTTAATCTTCCACACCAGCACCAGACCAATCATGATGGGGTTACCATTCTTGTCGTTCACCTTGATGGGCGGCACATCCATATTGCGGGCACGTAGCGACAGTCTACGTTTTCCGTAGAAAGGATTCAGCCAGAAGAAACCGTTTTCGCAAACTGTACCGCTGTACTTGCCGAAGAATGTCAGCACCCTCGACTGGTTAGGCTGAATAATGGTAAAGCCAATCCAGTGGAGCAGATACACCACACACAAGAGGAAAAGTGACAGTGCTATCAATCCATCATTATCCTGATTCACAGCATTGACCAGCAGGGTTATAGAACCAATCAATATGGCCAGATTCACAAACAGATGCAGAAAGCCATTGTTGGCGAAGCTCATTTTTTTCTGAAATTCTTTCGTTTCCATTGTTTTCATTTTTTTGTTTTTTGAATGATATTATTTTGATATTAAATCAACATTATTTTGGCTGCAAAAATACAAAAAAATTCATTCCTGCAACAACTAAGTGAAAAAAAATTTTCCAGTCACTTTATATCTTTCCTCTGTACTTTTTTTCGGACGCGATTCATCGTGTCCCTACAGTAAAATGACGAATTGCTTCTACAATAAAATTTATACATCTGTGTATAATTCAGGAAATTTATGTACATTTGCACTTCGAAAAGAATAAAAGAGAATAAAGAAGAATAAAGGAGAATAAAAAAGAATAAAAGAGAATAAATGAAAAAAAAGAACACGGATAGCGAAAATCTTCAAGGCTTGTTTCAGCCTACATTTGGAAACCGTCCCGAGCAATATATAGGTCGTGACGGTGTGATAGAGCAGTTTATGGAAGGGCTGCGGGAACCTGTCGGAAGCCGCAATCGCTGCACATTGTTTCTAGGACAAAGGGGGATGGGAAAGACCGCTTTGCTGCTTGAACTGAGCGACCGAGCGACAAAAACAGGTTATGTGGTGGCTCGTGTGACCGCTCATGAGGGGATGCCCAAAGCCATCATTGAGCAGTTCCAGCTGAATGGTTCGCAATACTTCAATGACGAGAAGCGAAAGATGACTGGTGTGACCGCCGGTGTACTGGGTTTCACATTAGGTCTTACCTTTTCAGAGGCTGCTGAACGGCAGTACGGATTCCGTTCAAAAATGTCGCTGCTCTGCGACAAGCTTGCAGAGAAGGGGAAAGGAGCGCTGATTCTAATTGACGAGGTGCGCACTTCTACCGCTATGCGTGAGGTGGCTGCTGCTTATCAGGAGCTTGTTGGAGACAAAAAAAACGTAGCTATTGCTATGGCCGGTCTTCCACATGCCGTCTCAAGCGTGTTAAATGACCAGGTTCTTACTTTTTTGAACCGTGCAACCAAGGTAGAGCTGGGACTGATTTCCACCAACCTGATTAGGGCTTACTACGAACGGGCTTTCAAAACGGTAGGAGTTAAAATCTCCGACACCCTGCTTGACAGAGCCGCACTGGCTACCCGAGGTTTTCCTTACCTGATGCAGTTGATAGGATACTACTTAATCCAATACACCGAAGAAGGCGGTACTGTTAACAGTAAGATAATGGACAAGGTGGAAAAAGCGGCCATGAGTGATATGGAGGACAATGTGTTCAAGCCAATCCTATCCCCATTGTCTGACAACGACCTGCTATTCCTGAAAGCTATGGCCCGACAAGGTGATGTGGTGACTACCGCCAAATTGCAATCCGCATTAGGAAAGAAGGGTCCGGCTATACAGCCTTATCGTAAGCGCCTGCTTGATGCCGGTGTTATTGAGTCGCCCCGCAGAGGCGAGCTCGTATTTGCTGTGCCTTATTTGGCGGAATACCTATTGGAGAATGGAAATTAAGAGGTGTTGTCACATAGCGATGAGGGTATGATAAACAATAATCATTTATTAGCACCCTTGGAACGTATGCTGAAAGTTTTTGAAAATTTCAAACATCTGCTAGGCATAGCACTTTTGATTGTTACATTAAGTGCCTCTGCTCAATCAAATCTTATTGGCACATACTGGCATGATGGTGAATATTTCTAATCCGACAGAAGTGCTTCGCTATATGCGAAATGAAATATACGCTCGAAATGGCTACCGTTTTTCTAACGAACAACTATTCAATTATTTCAGTCAGTCGGGTGATTGGTACCATCCCAAAGAGAATCAGAGTGAACTTAACTTATCTCCTATAGAGAAATTGAACATTCAACTTATTCGATTTGTTGAGGAAGACAGAATGAAGCAATAATCCTTCGGACGCGATGAATCGCGTCCCTACCATAAAATTCATACATCCGTGTATAATTCGAGGATTTTACGTATTTTTGTCGGCAGTTTAAACCCTCTTTAACATGTCCATAAAAGACTCCAAAGGGGCAAGTTGCCTCATCATCACCATCATATACATAGCCGCATTCTTCATTGGCTATTTCACATACAAATGTCCTTGCATGGCCGAATGGCATTACCTCTGGCGTATGCTTGCCGCCGATGTAGCAGCCACCGTTTTTGTGTGGTTCTTCGGCCTGGTGTTCAAGAACGTGTCCGTTTACGACCCCTATTGGAGCGTGGCGCCACCTGTGATGCTTACCGCATGGGCTGTTGAACAGGGAAATAGCAGCCTGTCTTGCATACTGTTGCTGATAGCCGTGTGGATATGGGGCATCCGGCTCACAGGCAACTGGGCATATACCTTCAAGAACCTCAATGCAGAAGACTGGCGTTATACCAAATACAGAACCAACTGCAGTCCTTTCATTTTTCAGCTGATTAATTTCTTCGGCTTGAACCTGATGCCCACCCTGGTGGTTTTCATGGTGATGATACCTGGTTTCAAACTGATAGAGATGGGTGGAGATGCCAATATCTTCACCTTTTTGGCCTTCCTGCTCTGCGTAGGCAGTGCCAGCCTGCAACTGGTGGCCGACCATCAGATTCACTGCTTCATCAAAGAAAAACGTGGACGGGTATGCAATGT
>Ga0310786_10009586_pt1 | contig 12274 bp, 11 predicted proteins | sample AusTroGonzalo_MG_FD_203881 | JGI IMG/M metagenome (GOLD analysis project Ga0310786, IMG submission 203881) | Bovine rumen microbial communities from tropical cattle in Woodstock, Queensland, Australia - Gonzalo_03 (v2) (version 2) | ecosystem: Host-associated > Mammals > Digestive system >...
GAACTTGTCGAGTTTCGCCTTTCCGCCTCTGATGCCACCGGTGGTAAAGAATGATGTCATCGAATAGCTGATGGCTTTCTGTACCGGTGTAAACGAAGGATGCGCCGCATCGGGACCGCCCCACGCAGCCTGTTGCCCTTGTATGCTGTTGTCTACAGCCTGGAGATAACCCTCAGGAAGCACTACGTCGCTGTCTAATATAATGAGCCATTCTCCGTTAGAACGCTCAGCGCCATAGTTCCTGCTCTGACCAGGACCGCTGTTCTCCTTGATATAATAATGCAAATCAAGGATGTTTGCGTATTTCTCGCAAACATCCTTGCATGGTCTTATAGATCCGTCTTCAACAATTATTACTTCGAAATCCTTAAGAGTTTGAAGTGTCAGGCTTTCGAGTAATTCGTCCACTTCATCGGGACGGTTATAGACGGGGACAATGATCGAATACTTCAATGTTCAATCTTCAATGTTCAATAGAAGAATTACTCCTTCACTCTCTGCAGGTAAGAACCGTCGCGTGTGTCAACCTGAATCAGGTCGCCCTCGTTGATGAACAGAGGAACACGAACCTCAACACCAGTCTCAAGTGTAGCAGGCTTCAGAGTGTTTGTAGCTGTGTCGCCCTTAACACCAGGCTCAGAGTGAGTAACGCGGAGAACGGTCTTAACAGGCATCTCAGCGTAAAGGATAGTACCGTCGGTAGTATCAGAAACAACCTCCACGATGTCGCTCTCCTTCATGTACTCATGACCGATAACAAGCTCGTTGTCGATGGGAATCTGCTCGAAAGTCTCCTGATTCATGAAGATACGACCAGACTGGTCCTCATAGAGATACTGGTAAGGACGACGCTCGATGATAACGTCCTCGAGTTTCTCACCAATGTTGAAGCGACGCTCAAGTACGCGACCGTCAGATACGTTCTTAACCTTGATGATCATGATGGTGTTACCCTTACCTGGCTTGCGGTGCTGGAAATCGATGCACACCCAGATGCCACCGTCCATGCGAATGGCGGTGCCTTTTTTAATGTCTTGTGAATTAATCATAAACCTTTAAAATGTTACTTTTATATCGTTTTCGGGTGCAAAGGTACTGCTTTTTTGGAAAAAAACATAAAAAGTTTAGCTAAAAATCGTATAAAATTTGCGTAATTCAAAAGAAATGAGTACTTTTGCACCCCAAATCGGTAAATAAATAACAAAATAAAATAGTATATAACAATGAAGAGAACATTTCAGCCACACAATCGTCGTCGTGTAAACAAGCACGGCTTCCGTGAGAGAATGGCCACCAAGAACGGTCGTCGAGTTCTGGCTGCTCGTCGTGCCAAGGGCCGCAAGAAGTTAACAGTTTCTGACGAGAATCACGGAAAGTAATTCGTACGGGAACTTAGAAAATGAGTTAAAATAGAAAGAAGTAGAGCGAAATCTTTGCTTCTTTCTGTTTTTTTATATACCTTTGCAGCCATGAAAGCGAAAGAATTCTTTGGTAAGTTCTGCAGCAAGTTCCTGATTGGAAACTTGATAGCGATGGTACTGGTTATCTTCGCTCTGTTGGTAGGCGTAAACTACGGACTCGATTGGTATACCCATCATGGCGAAGGTATCAAGATTCCTAATGTTGAAGGCATGAAGATATCGAAGGCCAGAGAGTTGCTTGAGGAAAACGGATTGTTGGTTGTGATTACCGATTCGGGTTACAACAAGCGCCTGCCTGCTGATTGTGTGTTAACTCAGAGCCCTGGTCCTGGACTTCTGGTGAAGTCTGGTCATACTATTTACATAACTGTCAACTCTTCAAATTCGCCTAAGGTGGCTATCCCCGATGTTGTTGACAACTGCAGCTATCGTGAGGCTGAGGCCAAGTTGGTGTCATTGGGTTTCAAAGTGCTCCCACCTCAGTATGTAACAGGTGAGAAGGATTGGGTTTATGGCGTGGCGTGCAATGGTCGCAAAGTCTCTGTTGGCGAACGCATCTCGATAGAACAGCCTCTGACGTTGCTGGTTGGTAGCGGTCAGTATGGCATGGACGAAGAGATTGGTATTATTGAATCTGAGTCTCCGATGGAAGGTGGTAACGGCGAAGTAGATGATTTTGAAGAAGTTGTGGAATGATAAACGACACTAACGATATAGAAGAACAGGAGGAGTTGCTTTACGAGCATTTCCGTTTGGAGGTGGATAAGGGACAGGTACCTATACGTATCGACAAATACCTCGTGGAGCATCAGCCGCACTCCAGTCGAAACCGCATCCAGCAAGCTGCTGATGCTGGTTTTATTCATGTAAACGATAAGCCGGTAAAGAGCAACTATAAAGTGCGTCCTGGTGATATTGTGACGTTGATGCTCGACCGTCCACATTACGATACCACCATCGAACCCGAGGATATACCACTCGATGTGGTTTATGAAGATGATGACCTGATGGTGATCAATAAACCTGCAGGTATGGTGGTACATCCCGGTTGTGGCAACTTCAATGGCACATTGGTTAATGCCATCGCCTGGCATCTGAAGGATCTGGCCAGCTATGATCCTAATGATCCTGAAGTGGGCTTGGTACATCGTATTGATAAGGATACCAGTGGACTGCTGGTGGTGGCTAAGACACCCGATGCAAAGACCTCGTTAGGTAAACAGTTCTTCAATAAGACCACACACCGTAGTTATAATGCTTTGGTATGGGGAAACTTTGTGGAAGACGAGGGTAGGATAGAAGGCAATATCGGACGCGATCCCAAGGATCGTCTGCGTATGGAGGTCTTCCCACCCGACTCAGAGATAGGTAAGCCTGCTGTGACCCATTATAAGGTGATGGAGCGATACGGCTATGTGACGTTGGTGGAGTGTATCCTTGAAACAGGAAGAACCCACCAGATACGTGCCCACATGAAGCATATCGGTCATCCGCTGTTCGCTGATGAGCGCTATGGTGGTACCGAACTCCTGAGAGGTGAGCGCACTGCCAGCTATAAGGCATATATCCAGAATTGTTTTAAGCTCTGTCCGCGCCAAGTACTGCATGCCAAGACGCTTGGTTTTGTGCATCCTACCACCGGCAGGCAGATGGACTTTACATCAGAATGGCCTGAGGATATGACGGCTCTGATTGACAAATGGAGAAACTATATAAAATTCAAGAATTAAGATTTAAGAGATAAGATATGGAAAATTTGAAGAGAACGATTGCCATCGTTTGTGGTGGTGACTCATCAGAACATGACGTTTCTCTGCGCTCAGCACAGGGACTGTACTCCTTCTTCGATAAGGAGCGCTACAATGTGTATATTGTTGACGTAAAGGGCCAGGACTGGCACGTAGAGCTGCCCGATGGTACCACAGCCAAGATAGACCGTAACGACTTCTCGTTTATCGAGAACGGCGAAGCCAAGCTTTTCGATTATGCTTATATCACCATCCACGGCACTCCTGGCGAGAACGGACTGCTTCAGGGATATTTCGACCTTATCGGTCTGCCTTACAGTACCAGTGGTGTGCTGGTAGAGGCTATGACCTTCGATAAGTTCGTGCTCAACCAGTACCTTCGCGGTTATGGTGTCTGCGTAGCCGACTCACTGCTTATCCGCAAGGGTTACGAGGAGCTCGTGAGCGATGACGAAATTGAGGAACGCATTGGTATGCCTTGTTTCGTTAAACCTGCTGCCGACGGTTCTTCGTTCGGCGTTTCTAAGGTTAAGAACAAGGATCAGCTGGCTCCTGCCATCCGTAAGGCAATGCTTGAGAGCCCTGAGATTATGGTTGAGGGCTTCCTCGAGGGAACCGAGATTTCTATCGGCGTTTATAAGACCAAGGAGAAATCAGTTGTACTGCCTGCTACTGAGGTTGTTACCACCAACGAGTTTTTCGATTACGATGCCAAGTACAACGGTCAGGTTCAGGAGATCACTCCTGCGCGCTTGCCCGAGGATGTCACCGAGCGTGTTCGTCAGATCACCTCTCATATTTACGACATCCTGCACTGCAATGGTATCATCCGTATTGACTATATCATCTCTAAGGAGGGTAAGATATCAATGCTCGAGGTTAACACCACACCAGGTATGACAGCCACCAGCTTTATCCCACAGCAGGTAAAGGCTGCCGGCCTGTCAATGACCGATGTGCTTACCGAAATCGTTGAGAACCAGTTTTAGTTGACAGATTACAGTGGAGAGTTTACAATTATGATTACTGATAGAGCGGAGTTTGATGCAATTAGGCCTTACGAGGCTGAGGAGATGAAGCAGGCGTTCGATGAACTGTTGAACGACCGCCAGTTCCAGATGGTGCTTAAGGGCTTTGCCCCTTGGTTGCCAAAGTCATTACGTAATGGACTGTTACGCCTTGCGTTTACTGGCGTAAAGACCCCGCTCGATTTCCAGAAGCGCTTTATGAAGCCCGTCGTAAAATATATCATGCGCAAGCATACCGACGGCTGCAGCTTCGATGATGTCGCACTCCGCCAATACGCGGAGCGCTACACATTCGTCAGCAATCATCGCGACATAGTGCTTGACTCAGCCTTCCTCGATGTATTGCTAGTTGATGCCGGCTATCCCACTACCGTTGAGATTGGCATTGGCGACAACCTGCTCATATATCCATGGATTAAGCGCCTGGTACGTATGAACAAGGCTTTCACTGTGCGCCGTGGTCTCTCACTCCGTGAAACACTTGCCGCATCGCAGCTCATGAGCCGCTACATCCACTATGCCGTTACCATTAAGAAGGAGAACATCTGGATTGCTCAGCGTGAGGGTAGAGCCAAGGATTCAAGCGACCACACCCAGGATGCTGTGCTTAAAATGCTTGCCATGGGTGGCGACCTCAAGGAACTGAACATTGTACCACTCACCATCAGCTACGAGTTCGACCCCTGCGATTACCTCAAGGCACAGGAGTTCCAGCAGAAGCGCGATAACCCTGCGTTCAAGAAGTCGCGCCAGGACGACCTTGACAATATGAAGACAGGCATCTTCGGTTATAAGGGTAAGGTGTTATATCGCCCTGCTGCACCTATCAATACGTGGATTGATGAACTCTCCGACCTGCCCAAGACAGAATGGTTCAAGGCTCTGGCTGAGCGCATGGACCGCGAGATACATAGTGGTTACGAGCTCTATCCATGCAATTATATTGCCCTCGACGAGCTTAACGGCGACAATGCCAATGCCACTCATTACACCGATGCCGACAAGAAGCGCTTTGAGCAGTATCTTGCCGGTCAGATGGCCAAGATTAAGCTCCCTAACAAGGACGAGGCCTTCCTCCGCGAGCGTATGCTTACTATGTATGCCAACCCAGTACGTAATAAACTTGCCACGCTATGAAAAAATTCCTGCAGCTCCTGGTTATCATAACTGTCAACTGTTCACTGTCAGCTGTCCTCTCATCCTGTACCAAGGATGCTTACGAGAAGGGCGAGGGCAAGTACTCGTATATGCGAGGTGACTTTGCTGAGGCTGTGGTCAACAGTAGCAAGCAGGTAACAGGCATCATCACCGACGATGGCGATGAGTATACTCTTACAGCCCCCTACACCGCCAAGTGGGTTGCAAAAGCCGACACCACCTACCGATGTATGCTATATTATAATAAGGTAGATAATAAAGCCGAGATACTATCGATAGGTCAGGTGCCTTGTGCGGCTGTAATACCTCTGTCGAAATTCGACTGTCGGTTGGTTACCGATCCCGTTAAGTTTGAGAGCACTTGGATGAGCAAGACAGGCCGCTATCTCAACCTCAGTCTTCTTTTAAAGACCGGTGTCACCGACGATACTACTGCTATTCATGACTTGGCCATTGTCAGCGATACCATTATAACCCATCCTGACAACAAACGCATACGCCATCTTATCCTGCATCACGACCAGAATAACGTGCCTGAGTATTATTCCACTCAGGTATATATAAGTATCCCTACAAAAAGAATTGATGCCGACTCTGTTCGAATCAGCATCAACTCATACGATGGTGAGGTCGTTGCCAAGCACCGTATCCGTTAATTAACTTTGTATTCCTTGTTTACAACAGCGTTCCAGTCTATCTGGTCTGTGCGTTGTGCCAATGGTGCGTGTGGTATCACGCTGCCATCTTTTACCAGTATTATAGCAGGAATCCTGCCGGCCTCAATGGTCTGATATCCACCCTCGTAAACCTTTCCATTCTGGTAGTCAATCCATTTGCCCTTTGGCAGATAAACGTTGCGGCTGTTGCCACTCTCCAGCAGCGGAGCCACAAGTATCTTCGATCCGAACATATACTCATCTTCCACATACCAAGCACCTTGGTCGTGCGGAAACTCTACCAGCAGTGCGCGCACCATTGGCAGTCCCAGCTTAGAGCACTCCTTGGCCTGCTCCCATATGTATGGCATCAGTTTATATTTCATCTCGGCACACTCGCGGAAGGCCTTGGTAAACGATTCTGATATCAACCAGGGCTCTGTTGGCGGTGCTCCGTGAGCGCGGGTGTGACTGCTCAGGAATCCGAATGGCAGCCAGCGGCGGTATATATCCTCGGGCGATGCTGTTACGAATCCGCCCATGTCGTGGCTCCAGAACGAGAATCCGCTCAGGCCGAAGCTCAGTCCACCACGCAGGTCGCCCAGCATTCCGGTGTTTGTTGTGGCAGCATCGCCTCCCCAGTGCAGGGCGTAACGCTGACTGCCTGCCCATGCCGAGCGTGCCCAGATTATACCCTCGCCGGGATGGTTGCGCTCCACAACTTCCCATAGTGCCTTGTTGTATCGCAGTGGATATAGATTGTGCTCGTACATGCCACCCTTGCCACTATGGTAGAAGCCGTTGTAAGGCGCAGCCTCTCCAAAGTCGCATTTGATGGTCGACACACCCTGCTTCATCAGTCCCTCTATTTTCTGCTGATACCAGCTTACTGTCTCGGGGTTCGAGAAGTCGAGTATTGCATCCTCCACGGGCATGCCACCAGTGGCATTCTTTACGTGTAGCCCCTTCTCGATAATCTCGTTGAAGAATCGGTTCTTAGGTGTAAAGTACGGCAGCTGCCACAGACAGGTGTGGAAGCCATCCTTTGCCAACTGCTTCAGCATCTTCACGGGGTTCTCAAAGCGGTCCTTGGCAAACTGGTAGTCGCACTGCCAGTCAACGCCGAACCATCCCGTGTCAAAATGTATCACGTCGGCAGGTATGCGGTTTGCCCTCAGTTGGCGGGCTATCTCCAGTCCCTCCTGTTGTGAGAAATAGGTAATGCGGCTCATCCATGTGCCGAAGCTCCACAATGGGGGTAGGGGCGACTTTCCTGTAATCTCGGTGTACTCATACAGTATGTCCTTTGGCTCACCCAGGAACACAAAGAAGTCCATCTGCTCATCGGCCATAAACAGTCTGTCGGCACCTATGTACGATGCCCCGAAGTCGCATGTCACGGGTGCCGATGTGTGCATAAAGATTCCGTAGCCGCGGTTCGAGAAGAAGAAGGGCACCGGCTTGTACTGTCCGTCAGTCTCTGGTCCCTGTGGGTCGGTAACGCTCAGGTGTACCTTCTGTCCCACCTTGTTCAGCGATGTAAACGATTCGCCGCAACCGTATATGCGTTCACCTGGTGCTAGTGTTAGCACGGGGTTAATGCTGCGCGAGTTGTCCGATCCACGCTTGATAAACGAGAATGGCTGTAGCTTCACCTGACTCGAGTCGTTGTCTATTATGTGTCGTGTCTGTGTAAGCACCTTTCCTTTGGCATCCTTTATAACTATTCGCCAGGGATACTTCTTTATCTCTATGCTGCCATATTCCGATGTGTATCTTATGGCATCGCCGCTCTGCGTGGTGTGCCACATCTGCCCGTTGCCCTTTGCTTTAAACGCATCGCACAGCATCACGTCGTCCACGTCTGTGTTCTTGGGTTCCACAGGTGTGGTAAGCATGCGTATGCGTGCCGTTCTGGGTGTAATAAACTCAATCTTGATCTTCAGGTTAGGGTCGTTGTCGTAGGCCGCATCCGGAAAGTCCAACTGTTGCATCCTCACTGGCCAGTATCCATTCAGGTTGAACGCCTGTCGTGGCGACATTCTGTAGCGTTTCCACTGCACCAGTCCCTCGCCCTTAGCAGCGTCGAAGCTAACCAGCGAGTCGGCAAAGAAATAGGTGTTCGACAGGTCGTAGAAGTCGGTCGACATGTCTTTTTGCATACACTGCAGGTACTGTACTCCTGCGTTGGTTTGGATTTGTGCCGCAGCGAATCCCGTCCACAGTGCAGCACACATGATTGATATAATTCGTTTCATCTTGATTAGTAAAATATCTTTAGCGGGTTTTGCTCGGCAAATATACAACTATTTCCCGAAACTCGCAAATTTTTTTATGACTAAAAATAACGCCTAGACTGGTTTTTATTTGGTTGCCTTGTCTGATTCGGTTACGAAGCAGGCTACCAGTCCGTAGGTGATGGTGGGGCGAATCCAGATTTCTACAAGCAGATAATCGGTGTACTCGTTTATTGGCTCAAGATAGATATCGAGATTGTAGAGTGAGGCTATAATCATGTCGATTATGCAGATGAGCCACAGGTTGCGCTTGGTGTAGCTTTTCCAATTTTTGCGCGCATAGAAATAGGTGAGCGTACATAGCAGCAGCACCGACAGCGTGAGACAGGCCAGATGCAACCCATAGTAGGCCAATGGTGGCGCGAAGAGTATATCGCGCAACAGCACCGTGATGCCCACAGAGATAGAGCACCAGTAGTTGAACCGGTGTGTGTCGAGGCGATTGAAGAAGTACATCCATATCATAGCCAAGCAGGCAATGTAGAACATATTTAACACTAGTTCGGGCCATACCTCGGTCAACCCGAAATAGAAAACGGCATAGAGCATTATGCCCACCGACAATGTACCGCCGATGGCGGTAATAACAATGTCGAAGATCTTAGCATTTTTCTTAAACCTTGTTTGCATGCGATACAACTTTCATGTTCTTACTGTCCCAAAGGTACATGTCGGTAAATCTTCATAGAAAGGTGTTAGTTGCGTTACTCCAGCGGTATCTCAGGGTGCTGTACGGCCAGCTGCATGCCATCCTGCGAGAGGTAGAACATGTAGAGGATTACAGGCTTGGTACCTCGGTTTTCGCCGTGGTGGATGGTGTTTACCATCTCTACTACAGCCTCGCCCTCGTGTACCACCTTCTCCTTGCCGTCCTGTCCGATGATGGTAAGCTCGCCCTGTACTAGGATACCGTAGTTCATAACAGGATGGTGGTGCCAACCCAGCTTCTGACCAGCGGGGAATACATATTTAACGGCTACCAACTCGGGGCGTCCCTGCAGATAGTCGGGCAGTTCAACGCCGTCCCAGCTCTGGCTGGTGCGTATAAGCTCGGTTGATACTACCTGTGCAGGATTGTCCTTCTGCGCCTGAGCCTGACTACAAGAGTTTAATGACACTGCTGTTGCGCCGCAGAAAATGGTGGCAAGCACCAAATACATAAATTTTTTCATTCTTCAGATTGTTTTAAGTTACTTTATTTCATTAGGTTATGGGGGCAAAGATACAACTTTTTTTCATATTATGAATATTTTTATCCGAAAAAAATAAAAAAGCCATCCGGTGGGGATGACTTTCTTTATTTGTTTATATCTTTTTACCTTATTGCGTATAAGTAGGCAAGGAGGGCCATCTTTCCGCGCATTGTTTCGCGGGGTGTGAACTCGCCGTTAACCCAGAAGTAACGCTGGTTGAAGTATGACTCCTGACGGGGCCAACCACCATCGGTCCACGAGGGATACATCTGGTTGAGCAGGATGCGGGCATCGCCACCATTATGACCGGGCGACCAGGTTTCGGTGCCATTGAATGGTGTCTGACCTGGGTGGCTCTCGGGGGTGCCGTCGTTACGACCGGTGGTGTAGACATCAGTGATATGACGCTCGCCAAGACCGGTCATCTCTACTATGTTGCCGGGGTTGCGGCCAAGAGCCCAACCAGCCTCAGTGTACATGATATGTTCAAGCTGCTGGCGGCGGGCTTTGTCGGCGATGTAGTGGGCCAGCATTACAAGCTGCAGGTTCTGTGAGGTCTGCCAGCGGCTGTCGTTGGCGGCACGGCGTGATGGACGGTTGGCTACGTGGCCGTAGTTATATGCCTCGGCCTGAGCGTTTACACAAGCCTTGAGATTCTTATAGAGCTCGCCGTAGTGGCGGGGCTGTGGACAGGTTAGGTAAGCGGCAGCTGCCCAGTACTGACAGAATGGAACGTCGCTCTTGTCGAACTGGTTGGTAACGCCGATGCCGAAGAAGCCCTGACGGCCCTTGCTGAAGAGCATTGACTTATCGCTCTTTATCATACTCTCCTCAGCGAAAATCTTCTCCCACTGCTCATCGCCGGTGAGGTTATAAAGGAAGGCTGCTGCCAGCTGACGGAAGTCGCGACCACGCATCTGCATAGAGCCTACGTCCTGAAGGTCGTCGAGCTGCTGGTTCTGCTGCTTAGAGGCAAAACGGAAGGCCTTGATGGCCTCGTCGGTATAATACTGGCGCAGTGTGTCGTTATGATTCAGACGGAATGCCTCGGCAATGACAGCACAGTTAGCTGCGTTTGCCCAAGCGGCCATGGTGGTACAACCTGCCTGGAACATTACGCTCCAGTCGTTACATGGATTGGTGACACCCTGTGAGTAAGCCTCGCCATCGCGGATAGAGAGGAAGAAGTCGACCTCGTTGCGGGCCTCGTCGATAAGGTCGGGGATGCCGTTGCCGCTCTCACGGATCCCTAATGCATCGTCGTTAATCTTGCCACCGGTAAGGATGTAAGGCAGCAGCATATCGTAAATGTTGCTGACATGGGCCAGATGACGGTCCCAGTCGAAGGCATCGGAGTGGCCACCCTTAACATCAAGGTTTACAGGGTTGCCGGGCAGGCGGTGCTGCCAGAAGATAGACGCCTTGAGGGGCTTGAAGTGAGGCTCATCCCAAACGTCGGTACGAAGCTCGCGCCAGCCCTTGCTCCAAGGGTGGAAGTCGGTTTTATAAACGGTGAATCCCTTAGGATCGGTCTCAGGAATGAACTGAGGCTGACGTGGTATCGGGTTTACATGGGCAGGGTCGATGGGCTCGCCAAGGCGCATGTAGTAGTAACCGCGAACAGAGTAGCGGTAGGGCTCGTAGTAGATGTCGTTGCTTATCTCGAAGTCCATGCTGCAGCCTACACCATCTACCACCAGGCGATAGCAGCCAGGCTTGGCAGTCTTGAAGTCGATGTTCCAAACATCGGTGCCGATAAGAGCCTTGCCACCGGCCTCGTCCTTAGATGCTGAGGCAGGCTTCCAGAACTTTACTGTTCCGGCCTTCTGCTTGCTCTTGGTATTGATATTGTAGAGCCATACGGTCTTACCCTCCCATGCCTTGTAGTCGCGCTGTCCACCATCGCCAAGCCACTGGTAGAGGTCGGCAGCATGTACGCTCTCCTTCTGGGCGTAACCGATGATGTTTACATGGACAGCCTCTGACTGGGTGTTCCAGATATCGAAACGCACTGAGCCCTGCGACTTATCGGAGCCTACACCAGCGGGGATGGTTACGGTATATGTGCAACCCTGGCGCAGCGACTTGGGCAGCTGCAAGAACAACCAGTGGTCGAGCTCGCTGGTAAGAGTGTTGTCGGTGTTCATGGGTTTTGACTTTCGCCATACTGCCAAGGGCTGTGCTGAGCCGAAGGTCTTGTCGTCGGTAGAGCTGATGAGCCAGCCCGCAGCCTTCTGTATCTCGGCAACCTTGAGTCGCTCGCCGAACACGAGCAGAGTGTCGTCGCCTTGAGAGAAAGAGTGGCCTAAGTAGGCGCTTGGACCTGTGCCGTTGTCGCGATAGTGTACTTCGCCATCGCGGAAGTGGACCATAAGATAGTCCTTGTCGATAACTTTTACTCCTAATAGTTTTGTTGCCAAGCAGTTGGCGGGCAGTGCAAGCATTGCAGCAGTAAGCACTGCGAAGATGGATTTTTTCATTGTTATTGTTTTATTGGTTGGTAATACTCTTTAATTTTGTTCAGCCCAGAATCCGCTCAAGCTCGTCAAGTTCCTCGGAGGTTGTGGCCCAGCTGGTAACGAAACGGCAGATGGTGTGGTACTTATCGGTCTGGCCGAAGTGGGTGAACCGCATCTTCTGGCTTAGCTTGTCTACTTGCTCATTGTCGATGATTACAAATTGCTGGTTGGTGGGCGAGTCGACATAGAACTTGAATCCTTTACGGATGAATATCTGCTTCATGCGCATGGCCATCTTGATGGCGTGCTCAGAG
>Ga0310786_10009588_pt1 | contig 12273 bp, 6 predicted proteins | sample AusTroGonzalo_MG_FD_203881 | JGI IMG/M metagenome (GOLD analysis project Ga0310786, IMG submission 203881) | Bovine rumen microbial communities from tropical cattle in Woodstock, Queensland, Australia - Gonzalo_03 (v2) (version 2) | ecosystem: Host-associated > Mammals > Digestive system >...
ATTTCTGCTGAAGAATACGTTGAAAAGTACTGCGAAGACGGTACCAAGGTTCCGACTGATTTCAGCCAGTTCAACTTGTACGATTCCAAGCTGAGCGTCAAGATCTGGGTGTACACCTCGCTCGGTAACTTCGTGGATTACTTCAGCTTCAAGCAGGATCTGAATGACCCGACGTTCACAGATGATGCTGGCTTGCTCCAGATGTACTTTGAACAGAAACCGGATAAGGATGGCTATGTGAAGGCTGATAACGGTAAGCAGTATGCAACGGGTGCCTACGTCTATAAGGTTGAAGCATCCCTGCGTTCTAAACTCCGTTGTACGCTCCCGGCTTCGGACTACAGCTATGAACAGGAACAGAAGACTGGAGATGGCTTTAGCTCCTCTGCAAAGCGTAAGGGCGATGTCGTGAAGAATAGCGATGATCTCCTGAAGTCCTTCGGTTACCGCCGTCCGAGAAATTAATCGCTAAAATAAAGACCTTGAATTTAACCCCGGCTAGGCCGGGGTTTTCTGTTTTTTACATGCAAAAAGTGTATCTTTTACCCCATAAATCCAAGGAATTAGAAATGGAAAAACATCAAGGTTCTTTTGCTTTTTACGGGGTCGTTTTTTCACAGGTTGCTTCGACCACGGCCCTCGTTGCCCTCATGGAATTGGTGCTTAACCGTTTGCATTTATTTGAATCAAGCGATAGCTCGTTTATAGTTTTGCACCTTTTGATTCTTTTGCCTTGCGTGCTACTTGTAACACCTGCTGGCTATTTTTCGGACAAATATCCTAAAGAACGCGTTTTGCGCATTATTTCGCTGTTGCTTTTGCCTGCCGTGGGTGTGTTTGGTGTTGCGTCGTATGTTGGGAGTATGACTTTTGTGTTTGCGGCGGCGGCCCTTTTCTTTGTGCTGCAAGCGATTGCTTCGCCGGCAAAGAGTGGTTATCTTAAAGAGCTTGTGGGCGTGCGTATGCTGGCAAACGGGGCTGGCTGGTTCAGTATCGTTACCTTTGTAAGCCTGCTGTTGTCGGCGGCGGCGACCGCGGTTGCGTTTGAACAGATTGCTCCGCAGACGTTGGATTTTGCCCATTTGATGCAGGGCGTGCTTCCGATCATTGCTGGCATTGCGGGTGTTGAACTTTTGGGCGTGGTGTTTGCGTTTCTGCTGCCCTCGATTGGCGCCTACGATGCCGAAATGAAATTCCCCTGGAGCCGCTACTACAATTTTGCCTTTACCCGCCGCAAGTTCAGGAAGGCTTGGAAGAACCGTGCGCTCCGACAGTCGATTATTGGCCTTTCCATGTTCTGGGTCATGATTTTCTTGCTGTTGTTCATTGTGCAGGAAATGTTTGGGTCGGGTTCGCTGTTCGATAAGGACTTGAAGGCGAACTATGCGATTGTGGGTACGATTGTGGGCTTGGTGGTTGGTTCTTACTATGCCATGCGCATGTCCAAGGCCTTTATTGAAATGGGCCTTATTCCGCTGGGTACGGCCGGCGCTGCAGCCTTGATTTTGATTATTCCATTTATTCCGCGCCCCTACAATGCGATTGCGTTTGCCTTGCTTGGTTTCTGTGGCGGGCTTTATGCGCTCCCGATGTTTGCAATGCTCTTGTATAATACCAAGCCGCGTTCGGCTGGTCACGTGCTTTCGATTAGCAATGCGGTGCAGAACATTTGCATTATCGCTTTTGATGTGCTTTTGATGGTGGCGCTCAAGTACCTGAACTTTGGGCGCATGGACTTGTTCTTTATTTTGGGTATTTTCTGCTTGGCTGGCACGGTGTGGGCTCTTTGGGCCATGCCGCATACATTGCTCCGTCAGTTACTGCGTTCGGCACTTTCGATCCACTACAAGTTCTTGGTGTCGGGCGTACAGAATATTCCGTGGGAAGGCCCGGTACTGTTGGTGGGTAACCATATTTCGTACATCGACTGGGCTCTGATCCAGATGGCAAGCCCGAGGCCCATGCGCTTTGTGATTACGCGCAGACCGTATGAAAAGTGGTATGTGCGCCTGCTGCTTTCGCAGATGAAGACCATCAACTTGGATATTTCGAACCCGGCTCCTGCGATGGAAAGTGCACGTCGTGCGCTGTTGCGTGGTGAAGCTGTTGTGATGTTCCCCGAAAACGCAATGACTTCGACCGGTAACATGAACCGCTTTAGACTCGATTATTCGGTGGCGATTCGTGATGTGCCTAAGGTTAAGCTGTTGCCGTTCTATGTGCAGGGCCTGTGGGGTAGTTCCTATTCTATGGCCGATGCAGGCTTTAAGGACTTGGTGCATTCGGGCGGACGTATTGTGACTGTTGCCTTTGGTAACGAACTCCCGCTTGAAGCGGACCCCGTAACGATTAAGCGCGCCGTGCAGGAACTTTCTATTACCGCTTGGGAAACTTACATCCGCAAGCTTCGTCCGGTGGCCTCTGCCTGGATTCGTACGGCAAAGAAGGTGGGGAGTGGTCCGTCGGTGTATAGCCCCGACGGCAAGCACTTGTCGGCCCATACGCTTACGACTGCGGTTCTTTCTTTTGCCAAGGTTATCGATAAATTAACTACCGACGAAAAGCAGGTGGGCGTGTTGATTCCGCCTTCGGGCCCGGGCATTATTGCAAACATGGCATGTCTGGTGCGCGGTAAGACGGTTTACAACTTGAATTACACCAATACGCCCGAAACCATGGATTATTGCTGTGGTGTTGCCGAAGTCAAGAGCATTATTACGGCGAAGGTCTTTGTCGAAAAGTTGAAGCAGAAGGGCATTAACATGGACATTCTGCTTTCGAAGTACAAAGTGTACTACATGGAAGACCTGAAGGAAATGATTCCGAAGAGTGCCTTGATTCTCAACTTCTTGAGAGTGCTCGTGTTACCGGCTTGGTACTTGGAACTTAGGTTCTTCAAGAAGGTGACGCTTGATGATGTGGCTACGGTTATCTTTAGTTCGGGCTCCGAAGGTAGGCCGAAGGGCGTGGAACTCACGCATTACAACTTGATGGGTAACATTAAACAGTGCGAAAGCGTGCTGAATCCTTGCCAAGATGACGTGTTCTTGGGTTCGCTCCCGCTGTTCCATGCGTTCGGTTTTTCGATTACGACGATGCTTTGTCTTGTTGAAGGTGTGCCGGTGGCCACCTGCCCCGATCCGACCGATGCAAAGCTTGTGTCGCGTATTTGTGCTCAGTTCAAGGTGTCGTTCATGGTGGCGACGGGCACGTTCCTGCGCATGTGGGGTGTGAACCGCGCGGTACACCCGCTGATGTTTGCAAGCGTGCGCCGCATTTACGCCGGTGCCGAAAAGATTCGCGAAGACGTGCGTCAGCTTTACCGCACCAAATTCAAACTTGAAATCTTTGAAGGCTTCGGCTGTACCGAAACGACTCCTGTGGCAGCCGTGAATACCAAGGACACCTTGATGGATGACTACAAGACCGTTCTTGTGGGCAACAAGCCGGGTACCGTGGGCGCACCGCTGCCGGGTACGCAGTTCCGCATTGTGGACCCCGATACCATGGAAGAACTGCCCATTGGCGAAGATGGCTTGATTTTGATTGGCGGGGCCCAGATTATGAAGGGCTACCTCAAGAACCCCGAAAAGACCGCACAGGCGATTGCAATCATTAACGGTCGCCGTTGGTACAAGACGGGCGACAAGGGCCATGTGGACGAAGACGGCTATCTGACGATTGTGGACCGCTACAGCCGCTTTGCAAAGCTCGGCGGTGAAATGGTGAGCTTGGGCTCGGTCGACTTCAAGATTTCGGAAACCACGTTCTTTGACGGCGTGGACCACTTTACGGTGGCTGTGCCCGATGGCTCCAAGGGCGAAAAGATTGCCCTGTTGTTTGCAGGTGATATTTCTGAAGACGAGGCCAAGGATAGGCTCAAGCAGGTGGGACTCCCGCCGCTCATGCAGCCGTCTTATGTGCTCAAACTCGACGATTTGCCCAAGTTGGGCTCCGGAAAGTGTGACTTCCAGACCGGCAAGAAGATTGCCATGGAAAGACTAGGACTTAAAAACGAATAGAGGTTGGTAATGGGTATAGAGGAACGTTCTACATTGGTTTATTCTACCGCTTTGGGTGGTCGCGTTAAGCAGGAAAAGCCCAAGGCAGAACGTCCGCAAGGCGATGGCGTGGTGAGAATCCAGTTAAAGCGCCTAGGCGGCGGTAAAATGGCCAGTGTAGTGACCGGAGTACCGCTTGATGAACCTGAACTCAAGGAACTTGGCCGCGAACTCAAGCAGAAATGCGGGGTTGGCGGCTCGGTCAAGGATTTTGTGATTGAAATCCAGGGTGACAAGCGAAATCTGCTTAAAACGGAGCTTGAAAAGCGCGGGTATACGGTAAAGCTCGCAGGTGGCTAAAATTGCCTATTTTGGGCATGATTTATATCACCTTCGAAAAAAAGTCAGTGCTTTTTGTAAAAAAAAAGAATATTTTTTGTCTTGATAGAGAAAGGGGCAAATAATGGTCAGATTTTCTGTTTCAGGCAAAATGTTTTTACGTACAATGATGGTTCTTGCCGTTATTCCGGCAATGGTATTTTCGGCTCCGGCAGTTGGTACGGCCCGTATGAAGGTTGGTACCGTTGAACGTTGGAAAGCTAAACAGGACCAGTGGAAATCGATCGGAAACGGCGCTAAGGTTTATCAGACTGACAAAGTGCGCACCGGTGAGGAATCCGAAGTTACTATCGGCCTCCAAGATGGTAGCGCCATTAGAATCGGCGAAAAATCCGTTGTTGAAATGGAAACTCTTTTTGAGCCTAACGATGAAGGCGGATTTGAAACCAAGATTGATGTCGAAAAAGGCTTCTTGAACTTTGCTGTTCATAAACTTAAAAGCAAAAAATCGAAGTTTATCTTTAAGACCGGGACTGCAACTGCATCGATCCGCGGTACCGAAGGTTACATTGGTGGCGAAGATGTTTTCTTTGCCGGTTTGAAGACGGGTAAACTCGAAATTACGCCCAACGGCTCTGACCAGTCCGTTATGATTGGTGCTGGCGAAACGACTTTTGGCAGGGATTCCCTGGTGGTCGTAAAGCTTGCGTCTTCGGGTGAAGCTCGCTTTGCCAAGCGCTTGAGCAAAATTTTGGCCGACAAGTCCAAGTCTGTAAAGGATTTGCAGACTGAATTGCAGAAGGCTGACTCCACGTTCCAGGAAGAACTGAAAGAAGAAGCCAAGAAGGCTGCAACGACGCTTCCGGAAAATGGCTTTATTGTAACGACCAGTTCTCCGGCTGATGTTTGCGAAGAAGGCCTTTCGATTGACGGTACGTACCGCACTGCCGACGAAAACGCTTCGTTGGTCTTGAAGGTCGGCAAGGGCTTTACCTCGAGCAACTTGATTCATGCAACTGATGGCCAGGCCCATTCGTTCTCTGAAAAGGTTGCCATTAGTGATGAAAACGGACTTTGGACTGCGGACAAGGCTACTCTTGAATTCAAGGGTGCTGGCGTAACTAGTTCCAAGACGGTTGACTTGCATATTAATAAGTCTTGTGCCGAAGTGAACACCAAGGCTCCTTCGGTGACGATTGCTTCTTACGATTCTTTGCGCTGCGTAGCCAATGTGTCGGTGGGCGAAATGAAAAACGATGCCGCCGTGTTGACCTTTGAATCCGATGGCAGCCAAGTGTCCGAAGAAGCGGTCACCAAGAATACCCAGAAACGTTTGAAGTTGCAGAAGGGTAGTCATGAATATGTGGTTCGTGTCGAAGACCAGGCAGGAAACAAAACCGAAGTTTCAAAGAAAATGGGCTGCTACCCGAACAAGAGATTCACGATAGATGTCATGGGTGAACCGAGAGAAATCGTAGCGGTCCCGCCTCCGCCTAAAGATATTGAAGATCGCATTACGCAAACGATGCAGTTTAGAATCCGGATTCCTGAAAACGATCCTGAATACTTGTACAAGGTAACGGTCCGACAACACGGAAAGGTTGTCTTGCAGGAATCGCTCTCGCAGATCCATACCTTGGATTACCAGATTCCTGTAACGCTTACACGTAGCATGATCAATAAGTTCGATATTGAAGTCGTTCACAAGAGTGGCTACATATCGAGAGCTAAGAAGGAATACGAGGTTCGTTAATGAAATTAAGGGATTGGGCCTTAACGACAATATTTATGGCAGCACTCCAAGTGAGTGCTTTTGCCGTTGATAGGGAACCCGGGCAAGGGAGCATTATCGGGGGAGATGTCAGCGGATTCCTGAAAAAGGAAAGTTCTCCGTACTTGGTGAAGGAAACATTGGTGGTTCCTGAAGGCAAGGCTTTGATTGTTGAAGCCGGTACGGTACTTTATTTTTCTGAAGGAACAGGCCTTGACGTTCGTGGGGGATCGCTTGCTGTAGTGGGCGAAAACGCCAATCCTGTTGTGATGACTTCTGCTGAAAATGGAAAGCCTTGGAATGGTGTTTCGATTACGGGCATCAAGCCTTCTGAAATTCAGGGAACCCATCTTGAAAATGCCATATACGGCTATGCTGTGGAAAGCGGTTCTCTGGAAGTTCGTGACGGTATCATTTCGAATGTAGAACGCGCTGCCGTTTACGTTCGCAACGGTTCTTTCGATATGCAGTGGTCCAAGATCGAAAAATGCCCGAATGTGGGTGTGTGGGCGGTTCAGGACGCTGTTGTGGATATCGATGCCTCTACGCTGTCGGGCAACAATATTGCGGTGGTGGCTGGCGAAGGTTCTTCGGTCAATTTAAAGCGTTCGCAGCTGAACGTGAACGAAGTGGCCGTTCTTGATTTCGGGGATAATGATTTTAAGCAGAGAAACTCGACGATTGAAGGAAACGAAATCGGCTATGTTTCTGCAGACATTCCGCCTCAAAGTGTGCGCCCTGCGTTAGAGAACAACCAGAAACTGTTCTCGAGTAATGTAGAAGAGTATTTTGACCTGTTGCGCGAACATCCTACTAACCCCTATGCGAATACCATGAAGTTTTCTGCCTTGCAAAAGGAACCTGTGGATTCTTCGTGGAGCGTCTCGGGTAATGTGGGCATAGAAATTGGCTACCATAAGGTGATGACCCGCCATAATTCTTTGGACACGGCTTACGTTTCGCAAGATGATACGATTCAGCCTGGCGAACGCTATATCAACTATTTCCAGGTGCCGGGATTCTTTACTAATATCAATGCGAGCCTGTTGATGAAATCGCCTACGGGTTCAACGTTTGAATTTATTGCCGATGTTTCGAGCGATGCATGGGACAATTTCAAGATCTACCAGTTGCAGGCTAGCTATACCGACGATATGCAACGACTGGTGCTCGGTGATTTTTATACGAATGCAGGTGACCTTTATTTGGCAGGAATCAGTGCCTTTGGTGCAAGTTACGATATCAGTTTGTTCAAGAGAACGGCATACGATCCGATGTTTGTAGGCTCTATCTTTGCAGGCGAAACGAGAGCGCCTAAGTTGCCGGGTAAACGCAACTTCGATGTGTACAAGGACTACATTGATGATGGCGAAGCCGAAGCGCAGAGAATGGTGGCTGGTGGCAAGGTCCGCTGGAATATGCACCGCCGCTTTAATGGAACCTTGGGCTTTATCGGAAGCAAGGATTATGTAGAAGATCCGTTCCTGAGAGATGGCATGGATGCGCATACAAATACCATGAACCCGGTGATTTCTTCGAGAAACATTTTTGCTGACGGTAACTGGCTCTTTTACCCAGGCGATATCAAGTTGAACGGTCAGATTGCAATGGGTGCTGCCGATACGGCCAATGCTGCCAAGATTCGTGCGGTTAACCAGGTGTTTTCGGAAGCCGGACTGGAATCGTCTAATTTTGCATTGCTCAACAAGCTCATGAACAATGTGAACGAAGTGAATTCGCTGAGCAGAGCCCAGTTGGAATCGATCTTTGGCGAAAATTCTATGATGACGCCTTCTGAAATGCGTGCTGAATTGAAAAGGTTGCTGACTAAGGCTTCCGATGTGGCTAAGAGCATTCATACCGACGATATTAGCCCTGCAAGTGGCGATTTCTGGGGACATGAACATTTGGCATTCTCGGGTGCATACCAGTGGTCGAACTCGACAACCTTTATTGAAGGTTTCTTTAGGTATGTGGGTAGCGAGTATTACAGTGCCGGTTCCGAAGACATGCTGCAGAATACGCGTATGATTGGCGGTAACTTGAAACACAAGGTTTATGAATTCTGGAACTTGGGCTTTGGCTATACCATGAATGTCGAAAATGCTGCTGGCCAAGGTGATGACTACAACGTATTTGGCTTGGGTGAAGGTACCCAGTTAGGACTTACGGGTGCTGAAAGCGGTTGGCTTAAGGAACATGAACAAGATCCGGTGAGAACGCTCTACATTCATGACGGTTACCTTAAGAGTGACTTTAGGCTGAATGATAAAATGGGACTTTCGTTCAAGTATTCGTTCAACTATAGGACTCGTAATACTCCGCAGCGTCTGTATGCCAACTATTCTGCTTCGTCTGGCATTTATAATGATCCGTGGTTCAAGGAAATTCCTGGTCGCTCGACTTTCACGGTTGCCGATAGTTTGGATACGGTTGTTATCGATTCGATTCGATGGGCGAACTATTATGCGCTTTCGAACGAAGAATATTTGGCGACTCAGTTCGAAGAAAAGTTGATGAAGCATACTCTCGAATTGAACTGGTCTTACAAAACGCCTAAGAATTTGCTGAAGTTGGGAACGGCTTTGATCGTGTTTAAGGATATGTCTGACTTTGTGCAGAAGGATAAAATTTCTCGATTCAACTTCACGAATGAAACCTATGGTATTTTAGGGTATTATTTCCATGGCAGCGATTACTTGGAACAGCGTTTCCCGATGTCGTTGACAACGTCGTTCGAAGGTTTCAAGAATACTATGGCCTTGACACCTAGGTACAAACTTTATAATCGTAACGACATGAGTGAATTTGAATGGAACTTCATGGATAACATGGATATTACGATTTGCCCGAAACTCCTTGAACTTTCAATGGGTGGCGGTATCCGTCAGAATTTCTTGAGTTACGAAATCGATGATACGGATTATGACGAAATGGAATTGGATATAGATGCCTCTACAAGATTGCGTGTGCATCATTCCCAGTCCTTGTATTCTGATTGGACTGTGGGCGTTCTATTCAATTATCGTCCGGATAACAAGGCTGACCAGTACAAGGATTTCTATATCATAGCGGCCTTGAATTACGATTTCTAATTACTTATGTACATCGGTTGTCATCTTTCTTCTTCTGCGGGCTTTCTTGCCATGGGCGAGACCGCAGTTTCTATTGGTGCAAATACATTCCAGTTCTTTACGCGTAATCCGCGTGGTGGTGCCGCAAAGCCGTTTGACAAGACGGATGCGGCGGCCTTGGTAAAATTGCTGGATGCAAAACAGTTTGGTCCGATTTTGGCTCATGCCCCGTATACGCTGAATGCCTGCGCTGCAGACGAAGGCCTTAGGCAGTATGCGATTGATGTCATGAAAGACGATCTTTTCCGTATGGACCATTTCCCGAGAGCGATGTACAATTTTCATCCGGGAAGCCACGTCAAGCAGGGTGTCGAGGTGGGAATAGACCTGATTTCGAAAGCCCTGAATCAGATTTTGACGCCGACGCAAAAGACGACGGTACTTTTGGAAACGATGGCCGGGAAGGGCTCCGAGGTGGGGCGCACCTTTGAAGAACTGCGGGCGATTATTGACCGCGTGGAACTTTCGGACAAGCTGGGCGTTTGTTTGGATACTTGCCATGTTTTTGATGGCGGTTACGATATCGTGGACCACTTGGACGATGTTTTGGCCGATTTTGATAAGGCGATTGGTTTAAATCGTTTGCGGGCCATCCATTTGAACGATTCCAAGAACCCGATGGGAAACCATAAGGACCGTCATGAGGTTCTTGGGGGTGGTTTTATTGGTTTGGACGCTCTATTACGGATTGTAAATCATCCGAAACTTAAAAATTTGCCTTTTTACCTAGAAACACCGAATGAATTACCTGGATATGCCAAGGAAATTGCTATAGTTCGAAAGAGCTCAGGCTAGAGGTGTTTTATGTGCGGTTTCGGCGGTAAACAGATTTGTGTACACGTGAACTAGGGATTGTTCGTATGAATATCTATTCTTATGGTATGAAGATTCCTGTTCGCTATAACCATGTCGGTTATGCTCCTGATTCCGCAAAGATTTTCTTTGTGAACCCGCAGGAGCTTGAACCTAATTGTGGGAGCCTGGAAGCATATAAGTTTCGTGTCATAAGGCATGTGCTCTGTTCTGAATCTTCCGCCGTATGGGAAGGCTCTTTTACCAAAGATTCTTTTGACCATACCGGAACTTGCGAGTATACGGGCGAAAACCTCTGGTCGGGTGATTTTTCAAAAGTTATCGAAACGGGACGCTTTACGATCCAGATTTTGCGTAAGGGTGGAGCCGAAGGCGAAAAACTGCTTTTTGAAACCGAACCGTTTGAAATTTCGACGGAATGGATTTATCGCCAGCTGTTGGCCAATATCAAGTCTTTTTACTACCAGCGCAGTGGTTTCGATTTGACTGCTGATTTTGCAGGCAAGTGGGCGAGACCTGCTGCACACATGGATGATTGCATTGGGTTCCACCCGAGCATGAATCGCGAAGGAACTTGGAATGCGCATGGTGGCTGGTATGATGCTGGCGATTATGGCAAGTACATTGTGAATGGAGGCGTGTCTGTTGCGACATTGCTGCTTGCTTGCGAGTTGATGGAAAATTCTTCAAGCGATAGCCGTGCTTATAAGGCGGTCCATTCGGAGCAACCGATTGTCGGGCCCGATGGACTCAAAATGTACAGCCTGATGGACGAAGTGCGTTTTGAACTTGAATTTTTCTTGCGTATGCAGGATACCGATGGCGGAGTGTTCTTCAAGGTGACGCCCGAACATTGGGACGGCTTTGTTTCGCCGAGTGATTCTGACATGTCGCAAAAGCGCATGATTCTAGGAAAGTCTACGACTTCGACCTTGAATTTTGCGGGAGCTTTGGCGGCGGCTTCGCGCGTGTATCGCCAATGCGATACGGCGTTCGCAGAACGCTGCCTGCAAGCCGCGGTAAAGGCCTACAATTGGGCTGTGTCGCGCCCGTTTGTGGATTGGCCGCACAATACCGAAGGCAGTGGCGGTTACGGTGACGAACACGCCGAAGACGAATTTTTCTGGGCCCGCGCTATGCTTTACCGCGAATTGCTGGCCCGCGGCGAAGCCATTGAAGGCGTCTCGGCCGAAAGCTTGCGCCCGATTCTTTTAGAAGACATGAAAGTGATTCCCCCTAAGTCTGCTCTGGATTGGCGTGATACACAGAATTTAGGCTGGCTTGCGCTTGCCTTGCAAGATGCTGACGAGGAATTCCGTATTTATGCCCGCACGACGCTGAACATGACAGCCCGTGAAATCATTGATTTGCAACGGAGCGATGCCTATGGCGTTCCGATGCGCAAATTCATTTGGGGCAGTAATGGCGATATTGCAAATCATGCCTTGACGCTTGCGATTGTAAAACGCTGGGCCCCGAGTTTGGGCGGAACATCGCTGGATTTTTGGTGTCGCGAATTGGTGAATTATATTTATGGCCGCAATCCGGTAGATGTGAGCTTTGTAACAGGTTCTGCTTGGAGTTCGCCCAAGGATCCGCATCACCGCTTGAGCCATTCCGATGGCGTGGAAGAGCCGATTCCTGGACTTTTGGTGGGTGGCATCAACAGCGACCGCCAAGACAAACACCGTGCGCCGCATTATCCGGGCGAACAGTCTGGCTTTTCGTACACCGATGAACGTTGTTCATTTGCAAGTAACGAAACCGCCATTAACTGGAACGCACCGCTCACAGCGGTTCTTGCGTTACTTTCCTGCTAATTCCCTTTTAGGGTTATTTGCTAGAATCTTTCTTGCTTGCAGTAGAATCGCTCTTGACTGCAGTTGTATCTTTTGCGGTTGTATCTGCAACCGGTTCTGCTTTTTCTTTAACCTTGGGCAATAGCGATTGCAGGTCTACGATAGGATCTTTTTCGTTTTCGTATTCCTTGGCAGACACAATCGGCTTGTAATAGAACGAATCGGCTGCGGTAAGAATCCCTGTCGGGAGCAGATCGAAGTAAGATGCTGCAAGGGACAGCCAGTTGCGCAACCATTCCTTGCGAGATTCGCGACTTGAATACCAAGAGTCTGCGTTGTATTGGTAATGGTGAACGTCGGTTGTCAGGTATATCGGAGTGTCACCCGAAAGTGTTTGGAAAATGCGCTTGACGCGG
>Ga0310786_10009589_pt1 | contig 12273 bp, 14 predicted proteins | sample AusTroGonzalo_MG_FD_203881 | JGI IMG/M metagenome (GOLD analysis project Ga0310786, IMG submission 203881) | Bovine rumen microbial communities from tropical cattle in Woodstock, Queensland, Australia - Gonzalo_03 (v2) (version 2) | ecosystem: Host-associated > Mammals > Digestive system >...
AGTCATCATCGCATCGGGATGCTCCACCCTACTGTCGCGCAATACCTGTAAAGCCGTGACGAGGGCTCGTTTCATGACATTACCCATACGACGAGCCTCATTGGCGGCCATAAAGTCGCGAAACGAGGGATTGATAGCCTTTACCAATGGCTCATCATAAAATACAGGCTCCATCATCCACGATTCCGACAAAGGCTGCTGAATGGAGATCTGCTGTGCGGCTTGTATGTAAATCTTCAGATTACTCATCTCTATGTCACATTTTGGAATCTTCAGATTGCTCATCTCTATGCATCACATTTTGATAAGACCAGCGACGAATCATTTCCTCCAAAACCGAAGGCATTACTTAAGATATGCCTGATTACCTTGGCAGGTGCATCAATATTCTTGGCCGATGCCTCACAAACATGTTCCGTTTGTTGACTGATCACAGGAATGATGCCTTCATCCATCGGCGTATGCCAATTGAGATTCTGCGGCAAGAATTGATGCTGCATAGCCAATATACAGAATATTGCCTCTATACTGCCAGAGGCACTGGTGGTATGGCCCGTAAAAGACTTTGTTGAAGAAACAGGAGGAACATGGTCGCCAAAAACTCGCTTGATGGCACGGCTCTCGCTCTCGTCGTTATTAGGAGTTCCTGTGCCGTGGGCGTTAATATACTGAATATCGCCAGGCATCAGTCCTGCCTCATGCAGGGCTTCCTGCATAGCCAGATAAGCCCCCTCACCATCAGGCGAAGAAGCCGTCTGGTGAAAAGCATCACAAGCATTTCCATAACCACTGAGACGACAGAGGGGCTTTACACTACGTCGTCGGACAGAGCGTTTGGTCTCAAGCACCAGATAGGCAGCACCTTCACCCAAATTCAATCCTGCACGGTCACGATCGAAAGGACGACACTGTTGGCTGTCAAGAATCATCAGGGTGTTGAAACCGTTCAAGTGGAACATAGAAAGGCACTCCGAACCGCCGACAACAACAATGTCTGTCAGTCCGCAGCGCAACATGTTGGCACCTGTAACGATGGCATTAGTAGCTGAAGAACAGGCAGTTGAAACCGTCGACAGCATAGCAAAACTGCCAAAGGGCTCAGCTATTCTCTCTGTAGAGGAGCCACAGCCTTGTGTCGCAATAGCCGCATGCAAGGCATCGCAATCCTTTTCCTGAGCATAGAAGAGCTCACGGCGATCCATTCCACCTACTGTCGTAGCCGAGATGAAAGCCGCCCGACGCAACTGGTCGCCTGTCAGACGGGCCTCGTCAAGAGCCTCACGCAAGGCAATCCGCCCCATCAACACGGTACGTGACAACTGTGAATCGTCAGCCACATTCAGCATCTGCATCATCTCAGCATTGCTCAACTTCACCTCACCCACAGGAAGGTCACTATGGATAGAAGACAGGTATTTCATTGGACCAATACCCGTCTTACTGGCTTTCAACGAAGCCAGTGTCTCTGCCTTGCCGACACCGATTGCCGACACGATGCCAGCCCCTGTTACAAAGATTGGCTCAACCATCATCCTAAAATTACTTCGTACGGTTCTCAGCAATGAACTTGGCCATCACGTTCACCGACTTGAAGACGGCCTTTCCCGCACTGGGATCTTTCAGTTTGATGCCGTACTTCTTTTCGATGAGCACAATCAGCTCAAGGGCATCTATAGAGTCAAGACCCAAGCCACTGCCAAACAGTGGTGCATCGGCGTCAATCTCTTCAGGCGTAACGTCTTCAAGGTTCAGTGCCTCAATAATTTCTTTCTTTAATTCTAATACTAATTCTTCCATTTTTATCTTTTATTTTAACTTTTCAGCAATATATAAGTCGGCTTCAAAATGTGAATCGTCCGTATAGTCTATCCAACCGCCAAGGACACTCTGCGTGGCAGCGTCGGCAAATGATGCACACACAACTTTCCACGACTGTTGGTCATCTCGCTGATTGGTGATATAGAAGGATGTCTCACCATGATAGAGGTTACGCATGGCTATCTCGCCCGTCACGATATTGGGTAATGTATAGACGAAGATCGAAGGACTGGGATAATAATCGTCAGTATCGGCTATCGATGCCAGATATTTCCTGTCGGCACCTATCGAAGATGAATTGTTGAACAGGATGACTGCCCTGCCGTCGCCCACTTCAAAGCGAGGGCGTCCCTCCTGCTTCAGCAGAAGTTCTGAGGCGACAAAACCCAGTCGGCTCAACCCGTCCATTTTATAGAATTTGGGGTAATCATTGACATGATGCTTGTAAAGCCATATCAGCAGCGAGGCACCCTCCTCCTCCACCATGACATCATGTCCATCGATAGTCAACGACATGGGAGTAAGCCTAACGGTATGAGTTTTGGCCATCGGTGCAGCCGCCCGGTTTTGTTGCGAAAAGGCTGGCAGCAGTTCCTTTTTTGCATAGAGCGTCGCATTTCCACCTCCAAAGCCTGAAATCATCTTGATAAAGCTGCTCTTCTGCGTTGCAGCATTTTGTGACGAGAGTTTAATCTTACCCGAAACGCCGTAGTCTTCGAAGCCTCTTGTGGCCAGCAATTGATGGTTGTCGAGAGCTGCCATCGTCATCACAACCTCAAGAATACCTGCAGCTCCTAAGGTGTGGCCGAAGTATCCTTTCAGTCCATTGACAGGGACAGCGCTCAGCCCTGCACGCTCTATTGCAACCGACTCCATTTGGTCATTGAACATCGTTGCCGTGCCGTGGGCATTGACGAGAGCCAAGCTGCTCATGTCATCAATGTTCTGAAGCACAGCCGACAGTGCTAAACGTGCTCCCTCGCCGTCCTTCGAAGGGCTGCTGATGTGGAACGCGTCGTTCCTGACGGCACCACACACAATCTGCCATGCTTCCCCGGCATTGCGTTGGTCTCCAACTCGGCCCGCCCTGACAACCAAAGTAGCAGCAGCTTCACCCAAGTTCAGTCCCAAGCGCTCTATATCAAAAGGGCGACATTCGGTTTCGGATACAGCTTTCAACGACTGGAATCCCGAGACGGTGAACTTACACTGGACTTCTGCACCGCAGATGATGGCGTCATCGTATATTCCTGCATCCAAAAGACGCAACGCCAACACAATGGCAGCTACACCAGAGATACAGGCATTGCAGACGACAATCGGCTCCGTCGCCACTCCCAACCGTGTAGCTACACGACGGGCTGCAGCTCCAAGCGCATAACGGGCATCTTCATCAGAATCATCAGAAAGCAGTTCAACATTGGCTTTCGTAGTGCTGAGTATGAAAACGGTCCTACTGCTTGTAACGTCAATAGCGGCATCGTGGACAGCACTTTTTGCTGAGTTGTAAGCCAACGACTCAAATCGCGTCAATCCCTCGACAGCCAGCGCAGCAGTTTGTTCATCGGAAAAGAGCGAGGCTGTGAAAGGTTCTTGGATTCCCCATCGCCCCGTATAGCGACGTAAAGCCGAGCAACCGGCCTTAATAGCCTGATAGTTCTCGGCAGTTGTTGCGCCCAGTGGCGTCACGACATTATCGGCCAACCGATATATCATTCTTTCTTCTTATCTAAATATAGATTGACACCCCAGCGTTGCTGCCACGATTGGTAAAACTCCGGCGACTCCCAAACCAACTGATAGTCCTTGTCCATGAACACTTGCACAGAATGACCTGTAGCCATCAAAGTATCGTCATCAGAGTCATGTATTTCGTAGTCAAACACAATCTTTGCAGCCTCCGTTGGCTGGTAGATAATGTCTATCCGGGGGTGCATGCCGTATCTAAGTGGTTGCTTGTATTGAAACGACAAGTCAACGATGGGAGCATAGAATCCACTACGCTCTATCAGCCCGTAGTCCAACGCATACTCCTGACCAAAGAATTCCCTTGCATCCTCAAAGTACTTGGCATAGGCTCCATGCCATACCACACGCATAGCATCAACTTCGCTGAACCTTATCTTGAAACGTAAACTCGACTTCAACATATTATTACTCCATGTCAGTCAAGGCTATCTTCACCTTTGCGGTGGCAATCGTCTCACCGCCGATAGTGGAACGGACATCAGCCAGCGTTAGATTAAAGACTTCTTCGACAATATGGACACAAGTCGTTATCACCTCCTCACAACGGGGTTGTCGCAAGATGATACAGTCGCGTATATTGCCTATGAAACCTATCTTTACCGACTCATTGCGCATTTGATTAATACATCCCATACGGGCAGCACATGCTTGCGCCATGTTTTCAATGATACCCGCTGCCGACAGTTGCATGTCATCTAAGAAGATATTGTCCTGACGCACCGTAAACTGCGTCACGGCATCTGTCGCGTTGCAACTCATTACCCTGTCGACCATCACGAAAGGTGGCCGCTGGGGAATGAGGTCAATGATGGGTATACTCTGAAAATCCATGACTGACATTACTCACAGACCTTCGACTCGATATAGTCGTAGAACTGAGAAAGGGTCTTGACAGTAGCCATTTCCTGAGGCTTGATCTTGAAGCCGAAGTTTTTCTCAACGATGACCACAATATCTACATAGTCTAAACTGTCAATACCCATGTCTTCCTTCAACTTGGCATCAGGGAAAATGTTTTCTTCCTCAATTTCCAGGTCGTCAACCAGAAACGCCTTTACTCTCTCTTCAATTTCTGTTCTTGTCATTTTGATAAATTATTTATTGATTCCAAAAGTCAAAATAATTATACCACTGTGTGGGATAGTTTCTCACGACACGCTCCATTTCACGGACATAGCTGTCAGCAATCTCGTCAATTTGCTGACTTCTCTTGGCTGTTTTGTCATAAGGTAGCGGTGTGACAATAATCTTATAGCACTTGGATGCCGTCTTAACCACATGCACCGCCAATACGTCGACTGTGCGCATGGCGACCACCTGAAACGGCCCCATGGGCAGATGGGCCTCATGCCCTAAGAACGTTTTAGACACATACTTCTGCGACCCCCAAATACGGTCAGCGGGTATACTGACTGTTTCGCCCTCGGCCAGTGCATTATTGATTTCAAACAGATGGCTCATGTCGGACTTGATGGGAATCATGCGAATATTGGCATGGGAGAATATACGATTACGATTATCCATAATAGCTTGTTTCTCACCAGAATACACCAAGGCATTGAAAGGTTTTGTTTCAGCTACCAATGAATAGCCTGCAATTTCATAATTGCCCACATGGGAACTCAATTGCACGAAGCCCTCAGGCTTTCCTGCCAGTTCCAGGAAGTGGTCATAGCCTTCCAGCTCTATATCGAAGTGGCGGCCGGCATACATGGCAAACTTGTCAATCACAGCCTGTGCAAACATACAATGATTCTTGTAGGCAAGCCAGAGCGAGCGAAATACCGAATACCCGAACCGCTGGTGAAAGAAACGGTAAGCATGGCGGAAGCCCGGCTTGAGGAGCGTCGGCGTCACAGCAAAGATATAAGCCAGGACATAGATTATCCGAGGGTCAATGACACGCAGCATCCCAATGAGCCAACGATGCATCAGCCCATTGCCGAACGTCGTTCCTTCCCACTTTTTCTCTTCCATTTTGCTTTCTATTCTTATTGGAGCCAACTTACTCTTGATTATTCTTATTCTTTACAACAAGTATAGAGTGTCCTTGTCCTAAGAAATCATGAATCGTTTCAATCTCCAGTCCAGCTTCGCTAATGCAGAGCTCCATGTCCTTGGTGTTATACATCTTTGAGTTGCCATTAGCCAATGCCGTAAAGTACAGACTGGTCATCGTCAGACAGAATGAAGCAGGCTCGAAACGCTGGCGGTCCCACAATGTCTCCATGATATAGATACGTGTCTCAGCTGTCATCGCTGCCTTAGCCCGTTTTAGGATACTGACAATCTGGTCCTTACTAAAGCAGTCAAGGAACTGACTCATCCAGATGGCATCAAGTCCGCCCTCTGCCTTCGGAAACGAAACACTATCGTCCAACAAGTTGATGCCATAGCCACTGATGCGATTGGCTCCTTGCTTGTCCTTTATGTTCTCTTGCATCATCTCAATCTGCCTTGGCAGGTCGAGGACGGTCACACGCACCTCTGGGTCGTAGCTAACGCAGGACAACGCCCACTTACCGGTATTGCCGCCAACGTCATAGAGTGACTTGACATGGTGCTCACCGAGAACGATTCCCAGCGCCTCAGGAAACGAAGAATCACTATAGAAATGGTCAAAAGCCAACCAGCTACGCAGTACATGATCAGGAAGCTCTGACAGTCCCTCATATATCGTAGGCCAATTGCCAAAATACTCCAAACCTGCAGGTTTCCCCTCTTTCAAGGCTTCTTCCAGACGGAACATTCCCATGTAGTTGACATCGTGGTTGAAGTCGAGATTGGCGCGTGTCGCAGGATCATTCAGCAGGAACCATCCCGTCTTGGAGATGGTGAAGCGGTCGCATTCCATATCCACAAGTATGATTCCTATACACAGGGCCGCTTCCAACAGACACGTCACGGCATAGTCGGAAAGCCCTGTTGCCTGGACAATCTCCTCTTTCGTAAGTCCGTCGGCCGAGTCACGTATCATGGAAAGTATCCCGAACTTCACCATCAACCGCGAAGCCTGAAAAACCATTGGTCCCCAAGCAATGAACTCTGCCTGGCGCTGGGCCTCGCGAGCCGAGAGGTGCTCTTGTGTATATCGTTTCTGTAAGTCTGGAAACAATTCCATTATTTTAGTTTTCTCTTTATATTTATTCTTATTCCTTACCTCTTTCTTGCTTAGGCAAGCGTCACCCTATCGGGATGCCGAGCAAGGAAGAAGTCGGCAACTACTACTTCACCCACAAATCGGAGTAGTTGAACCACTGCATGGGGTAATATGCCAACAATCGTTCTATCTCAGCAGTATAGGCATCGGCCAGTTGCTGCCGCTGCTGGTTCTTTGGCAGCGACTTATCGTAGTGCAGAGGGGTGAAATAGGCTGTATACGACCCGTCCTTCTCTTTCATCGCGCTAGCCATGATTACATCAATTCCACTCGTTGTTGCCAACGAGAAAGGCCCTTTGGCTAAGTTTACCAGAAAACCGTGCAGGGTCGAAGTCACGACCTTGTTGGCATTCATCATGCGGTCGGCAAAGGCGCTGACGGTTTCGCCACGATCGAGGGCACTAATGATATCGTCGCTATGCGAGGTCTCCGTGCCCACGGGTATCATCTTAATGTTGGAATGGCCGAACGAAGCCTTGCGGTAGTTCATCAACGACTGCTTCTCGCCACCATAGACCAGCACGTTGCACGGCTTGTTGACATGGAGCGAGTAGCCCAAAATTTCGCTGCACCCAATATGAGCGCTGAGCTGTATCAGGGGTTTGTCGCTATCGAGCAACTTGCGGTATTCGTCCAGTCCATTATAGGCAATATTGAACGAATGGCCGGCATACATAGCAAATTTGTCAATGACCGTCTGCCCGAAGATGCAATGATTGCGGTAGGTAGCCCTGACTGATTTCCACATGCCATAGCCCAGGCGCTTGTGAAAGTAGCGGTAGGTCAGTCGTGCTCCGGGACTCAACACCAGTGTGACGGGAATGACGCAGATAGCCATGAAGCCATACAACACCTTGATGTCGACGACTCTCAACAAGCGGATGAGCGTCCTGTACATCCAGGCCGACCCAAATGTGATTCCCTTTGTTCCCCGAAGCAAGTTCACGTTTTCTCCCCGATTAGCCTACCACTTTCTTGATAACCAACGCTGAGTTGGTGCCGCCGAAACCGAACGAATTGCTGAGAATGGTATTCAGCTCAGTATCTACGGTGCGAGTGGCGATATTCAGAGGTGCCGAATGTTCGTCGGGCTCCTCGAAATTGATGTTCGGAGCCACAAAGCCATGCAGCATCATAATGAGCGAGTAGACCACCTCGCTGGCACCGGCCATCCAGCACTCGTGTCCCGTCATCGACTTGGTGCTCGATATCAGAGCGTGCTTGCCGTTAAACAGGCGGTCCAAAGCAATGGCCTCGTACATGTCACCCTGCTGTGTCGAGGTGGCATGGGCATTGATGTAGTCGACATCGTCGGGCGTAATACCGGCATCCTGCATCGCACGGCTCATGGCCACATAGCTGCCCTCGTCGCTGGGCTGGCTGATACCACCGCCGTTACTCGAGAAACCATAGCCACAGACTTCAGCCAGGATGGTAGCTCCACGGGCTACAGCATGGTCATAGTCTTCGAGCACCAAGGCAGCACCACCGCCGCTGGGCACCAGTCCGTCGCGGTTCTTGTCAAACGGGCGTGAAGCCTTGGTGGGTTCATCCATCTGGACGGAGAACGCATTCAAAGCATCGAACGACGACATCGAGTACTTGTTCACCTCCTGGGCTCCACCACAGAGCACCAAGCTCTGCAGGCCCTGCTTGATGAACATATACGCCAGTCCGATGGCGTGTGAGCCGCTGGCACAGGCTGAGCTGACTGTGAAGTTCACACCACGCAGATGGAAGATGGTGTTCATGTTCATGTTCACCGTCGAGTTCATTCCCTGGAAAATCAGTCCCGAGCCTATCATGGCCGAGTCGTGCTTCTCTCTCATAATCCGATCGGACTCTACAACAGCACTTGCCGACGAGTCGTTGCCGAAGATAACACCAACTTCGTTGTCTAAAAGATATTGGTCGTCAATGCCTGCCATCAGGAACGCATCCCTGCTGGCCATGAAGGCGTATTCGGCCTCTTCCGACAATCCCATACGGGTTCGGCGGTCAAGCAATCCCTTCAGCTGAGGACGTCGAACGATGCCCGTCAGACCCGAACGGTAACCATATTCCAATCTTTCCTGATCCAGTCCGATTCCCGACTTACCATTGTAGAGCGACTCTTTTACTTCCTCTATGTTCGTACCAAGGCATGACCAGATTCCCATGCCTGTTATGACTACTCTCTTACTCATTTTTATACAATTATACCCCTCCCTATTCACTTTAATTAGTGAAGCGTAGTAGCAAATTATTCACTTTTCACTCTTCACTTTTACCTTTAATTACGTATATAGGCCTCCATTGATGCTTATCACCTCACCAGTAATATAGGCAGCGCCGTCCGACAACAGGAATTTCACCAGTGCAGCCACTTCCTCAGGACGACCAAACCGCCTCATGGGAATCAACTGTTTCAACTCATCCTGTGGCAGTTCGCGAGTCATATCAGTCTCTATGAACCCAGGAGCCACGGCATTGACGGTCACACCGCGGGCGGCAGTCTCTAAAGCCAGTGCTTTCGTGGCACCAATCAAGGCCGCCTTGGCCGCCGAATAGTTCACCTGGCCCTGCATTCCCTTCAGTCCCGAGAGCGACGACATGTTTACAATGCGCCCCCCGTGCTTGCGCTGCATCATTTTCGGCAACAGCTTTCGGGTGACATAGAAGAAACCGTCGAGCGACGTATTGATAACAGCATGCCAGTCTTCGTCGGGCATCATAAACAATACGTTGTCGCGACGGATGCCAGCATTGTTCACCAAGTAGGCAATATAATCGTCAGGATGCGACTCCTGCCAGGCGTCAAGTACGGTCTCAACTTCCGACGCCTTGCTGACGTCGAAGCGCATCAGTTCTGCCTGGCCACCACGGGCCTCCACCTCAGCTTTCACCTCTTTGGCGGCCTGCTCGTTCGACTGATAATTAATGATAACAGGAATACCCATTCCGGCTATTTCCAGGCAGACGGCTCTTCCCAAGCCGCGCGAACCGCCTGTTACAAGTGCATACTTCATATCTATTTAATAATTTCGATTGTTGACATCAGAACACAATCTACCGACCCCCCTATTTATGCTTGTTGTTTCGGGGATGGCATCAGCAGTAACGCCGACGCTCGGAGGATTTTGCTCGCCTCGTCGAGTCGTCACATTAGACAATGTGCTCATTAATCGGCTGCAAAGGTACTATTTTTTCCCCTAACAATCGAAGAAATATGGATAATTTTCAAAAAAGTAGTGTGAATTACTTAACACAGAAACTGTCCCTGACGGTTGAACGAACGACGGTCGGCCAGCACAAGCGTCAGCACAAGTGTCAAAATAGAGGTGGTCATGCAAGCCATTGTCAACAGCACGAAGACAAGAACGGACTCCACAGCCCCCAAGCCACCCAACAACAATCCAGAGAGCAGCATGGGCATCACAAACAGTCCCATAGCCGACAGACTGGCCATCCCAGGCACCATCATGCTTCGCAAGGCACGCGTGAAATAGGGTGCCAAGGCGGCCCTACGGGAAGCGCCATTGCCAAGCAGCGTCAAATAGGGCTGTCCGTCCTGACGCAGACTCTCATAATAGGTTCGAAGGGCAGGGATATTCAACATCAGCGCATGGGCTGTGAGCACTCCCGTGATAGGCACAAACCAACGCGCACTCATCGATGCTGCGGGCCGAAGCACAACGAATATCAAGAACAGACTTACTGCTAACACGCTGACCATCATGGCCGTACAAACAGGCAAGAACAACACGCCACTACGATAATGCGTGCGGCTTACCAATAGGAAAGTAGCAGCCACCACAATGACCACAAGCCACACCAGGCAGAGCCATATATTGTCGAAACGGTAGAGTGCCCAAAGGCAGGCTCCCATAACCGACAGTTGCACCAACATCCTTGCCACGGCCAATGCCGCCTTCGGCAGCGCCTGACGGTCGTAGGCATAAACCATATACCCAGGAACTATCAGCAACAACAGTCCCAACAACATATTAAGATATGACAGCATCATGATTTCCTAGCATTATGATTTTATCCGAAAGATTGGTATACTCCTCACGCCGCGATGCCACAACCACCGTATGACCGCCTGCAGCCAACGATTTCAGGGCGCTGAGCAACAATGTATCAGGGTCATCTGCAATGATGATAGGCTTCGAGGCCATAGGCGTCACCTCTAAATGTTCCTCAATGGGTGTCAGCTCATACTGTCGACTGACAAACGGTGCCCAAACAGCCTCCAGTCCCGAGGTGTCGGCCTCTACTGGAGTGATGGTCACCTCTCTTTTCTGTGGCAGGTAGGCCATCAGCCGGCGGAAGGTTGGGGCCGACTGCGGCGTAAGCAGCTCACCGTCGATACTCACCAGCCCTTCGTCGGGCAACAGGAAACCCAGCATCACCTGCACGAGGGCCGTCTTACCACAGCCTTCAGGCCCTGTAATGCAGGTCATCTGTCCACTTGGGGCCATCATCGACAGCTTCTCAAACAGCTGCCGACCGCCCAAAGTCAATGAAGCATCCTTCAATTCTAACATAGCATACCAATTTGGCCACAAAATTACAAAAGAAAGATGACACTACAAAGTGATTTTTGAAGAAAGTTACTTCACTTCTTCAATAATCTTGGCACCTTCCGTCAATGCCTCCATGTTCAGGGGGATGAGGTCGTGATGGCGCTCAGGGAGCGTCTTCTTCAAGGCCTTCTCCACACCCTTGTCGCTGACGACGGGAGCCACCTTCAGGAGTCCGCCGAGCACAATCATGTTGAAGACCTTGCCGTTCTTCATCTCGGCAGCCTTGTCCATCGCATTGATTTCGTAGACGGTGATATCCTTGCGCGTGGGCTTGTTGATGATACCGAAGCCGTCGTAGATGAGCACGCCACCAGGCTTAATCTTCGGTTCGAACTTATCGAGCGAGGGCTGGTTGAGCACCACGGCAATGTCGTACTTACTGAGAATAGGCGAAGAGATGCGCTCGTCGCTGACAATGACCGTCACGTTGGCCGTACCACCGCGCTGCTCAGGACCGTAGGCGGGCATCCATGTTACCTCCTTGTCCTCCATCAGTCCACTATAGGCCAGAATCTTACCCATCGAGAGCACACCCTGGCCACCGAAACCTGAAATAATTATTTCCTTTTTCATTTGTCTGTCGTATCTTTTAAGTCACCTTTGGGATAGAAGGGGAACATGTTTTCCTTCATCCACTCGTTAGCCTTGGCGGGCGTCAGCTTCCAACCGCTGTTGCAGGTCGAGACGAACTCAACGAGCGAGGAGCCCTTGCCGGCCATCGAAGCCTCGAAAGCCTTACGTAGCGCCTTCTTGGCCTTGTTGATAGAAGCAACGCTCTCCACACTCTGACGAGTGACGTAGCACGTTCCCTCCAACTGGGCGGCAATGTCGGCAATCTTCAGGGGATAGCCATGAATCTCGGGATCACGACCGTAGGGACAGGTCGAGGTCTTCTGACCTATGAGCGTCGTAGGAGCCATCTGACCGCCCGTCATACCATAGATGGCGTTGTTGACGAAGACGATGACGATATTCTCG
>Ga0310786_10009590_pt1 | contig 12272 bp, 9 predicted proteins | sample AusTroGonzalo_MG_FD_203881 | JGI IMG/M metagenome (GOLD analysis project Ga0310786, IMG submission 203881) | Bovine rumen microbial communities from tropical cattle in Woodstock, Queensland, Australia - Gonzalo_03 (v2) (version 2) | ecosystem: Host-associated > Mammals > Digestive system >...
CGGACGAGGACCTCTTCGAAGCTGGCATCCAGGAGTACTGCGCCTCCTTCTACGCCATCGGCACCCCCACCTCCTACGAGTCCTTCCGTTCCCTGTCGGAGAAGATGCTCAAGTACGACCCTAAGAACCCCCTCTTCCTGTCCAATATCGGCACTTATTATTTCATAGCCAAGGGCGACAACAAGACCGCGCGCAAGTACTACGACAAGGTCCTCAAGATCGACCCTTCCAACTATACTGCCATCAAGAACAGCGTACTGATGGCCCGACGCGACAACAACGTCAAGCTGGAGAAGAAATACCTTCCCATGCTCGTGCGATACAGTCCCGACGAGAGCGAGAGGTTTGCTGCGCAGGCGCGGCTCAATGCCCTGACATCCAAAAAATAATCAAATAACAATGAAAAGAATCATCCTTATGTTCATCCCTCTGATGGTACTGGCTGCCTGTTCCCAGAAGCAGGAGGGCGTCCCGGCCATCAATCCCGCGGACATGGACCTTTCCGTCAAGCCCGGAGACAATTTCTACATGTATGCCAACGGCGGCTGGATCAAGAACAACCCCCTGAAGCCCGAATATGCCCGCTACGGCTCGTTCGATGTGCTGCGTGAGCGCAACGTCGAGGACCTCAACGCCCTTTTCTCGGAGATGACCGGCCTGAACCCCGAGCCCGGCAGCATAGACCAGAAGATCGTGGACCTGTACAAGCAGGGACTCGACTCGACCCGCCTCAATGCGGAGGGCGCGGCTCCTCTGAGGAAATACCTTGACGAGATATACGCCATCCCTGACAAGGCGGCTCTTGCCGCCCATCTCGGCAAGATGAACCTCATGGGCGAAGGCGGTTTCTTCGGTGGCGGCGTGGACGCCGACCTGATGGACAGCAAGATGCAGGTCTTCTACCTAGGCCAGAGCGGTCTCGGAATGGGTGACCGCGACTACTATGTCGATCCCGCCAATGCCGAACTCCGCAAGGGCTACGAGGCCATGCTCGCGAAGTTCTTCGAACTCGCCGGCCTTGACAACTGCGCGGAGCGCGCCGCCAATGCCGCCGGCGTCGAGGACCGCTTGGCGGAGTTCTCCTGGACCAGCGTCCAGAACAGGGACGTGGAGAAGCTCTACAACCCTATGAGTTCCAAGCAGATATACAAGGCATATCCCGGTTTCGATTTCAAGGGCTTCGCCGCAGCGATGGGCCTTCCCGACATGGACAAGGTCATCGTCGAGCAGCCTTCCTTCTTCGAGGGCTTCAGCAAGCTCTTCAAGGACACTCCGCTCGACGTCCTCAAGGACTACCTGGCAGCACAGTTGATCAACGGTGCCTCGAGTTCTCTCTCCGACGATTTCTATGCCGCCAACTTCGACTTCTACAGCACCCGGATGAGCGGCATCACCGAGCAGAAGCCGCGCTGGAAGCGCGCCATGAGCGTGCCCAACAGCATCCTCGGCGAAGCCGTCGGCAAGATGTACGTCGAGAAGTACTTCCCCGAGGCTTACAAGGAGAAGGTGCTTGCCCTCGTGAAGAACCTTCAGGTCTCCCTCGGCCAGCATATCGACGCACTGGAGTGGATGTCCGACGCCACTAAGGCCAAGGCCCGCGAGAAGCTCTCCGCCTTCACCGTCAAGATCGGCTATCCCGACAAGTGGAAGGACTACAGCACCCTCGTCGTGGACCCGTCCCTGAGCTACTACGAGAACCTCCGCGCCGCCAGCGCCTGGTACGTGGCTGACAACATGTCCAAGCTCGGCAAGCCCACCGATCCGACCGAGTGGGGAATGACCCCTCAGACGGTCAACGCCTATTACAACCCTACGACCAACGAGATCTGCTTCCCCGCTGCCATCCTCCAGCCGCCGTTCTTCAACGCCGACGCTGACGACGCCGTCAACTACGGCGCCATCGGCGTGGTGATCGGGCACGAGATGACCCACGGCTTCGACGACCAGGGCAGCCTGTTCGACAAGGACGGCAACATGAACAACTGGTGGACCGCGGAGGACCGCGCAGCCTTCGTCGAGAAGACCAGGGTCCTCGTCGACCAGTACGGTGAGGTCGAAGTCCTGCCCGGCGTCAAGGCCAACGGCGAACTGACACTCGGCGAGAACATCGCCGACCACGGCGGCGTGAGCATCGCCTGGACCGCCCTTCACAACGCCCTCGGCGGCGTGGAGCCCGCTCCCATCGACGGCTTCACCGCCGCACAGCGCTTCTTCCTCGGCTACGCCCACGTATGGGCGCAGAACATCACCGACGAAGAGCGTGCCCGCCTGACCAAACTCGACGTCCACTCGCTTGGCGACAACCGCGTCAACGTGACTCTGCGCAACTTCGGCTACTTCTTCGACGCCTTCGGCATCAAGGAGGGTGACCCGATGTTCCGTCCCGAGTCCGAGCGCGTTATCATCTGGTAGTGAACGCACCGTCCTTCATAGCAAGGAAACTCCGTTTCGAGGGGAAGATTGCGATGGTTTCCATCGCAATCTCCTTCCTCGTCATGATCATAGCCGTCTCCGTGTCTTCCGGCTTCCGCCGGGAGATACGCAGCGGCATTGCATCCGTCAGCGGCGACATCCAGCTCACTCCCGCAGACATGAATTACATCGGGGAGGAGTCCCCGGTGTCCTCCAATCCCCCCGGATTGGCGGAAATATCCGGTTTACAGGGAGTCCGGGAAGTGACTCCGGTCATCTACAGGGCAGGCATTGTCAGGAAGGACGACGTCATCCACGGGGTGGTGTTCAAGGGCCTTCCGGATCAGGATTCGCTGGCGGGCCTCGGGGTGAGCATTCCCGACCGCCTCGCCTCCATCCTGGAACTGGGCGAGGGGGACGACCTCCAGGCTTATTTCGTGGGTGAGAGAGTGAAGGTGCGCAAGTTCAATATCCGCTCCGTCTACCGCATGCCCGTGCATGCCGACGACAACCTCGTCGTCCTTGCGACTATCGAGGACATGAGGCGCCTCAACGGCTGGGAGGAGGACGAAGTCTCATCCCTCGAAGTCACGCTCGACGACTCCTGGAGGCAGGCCTCCATGATGACGGTGAAGAAGGATGAGATAGGTACGATAGCCCTGCTCCATGCCGGGGACGAAGACGACATTCTCGTCGCGTCGTCGCTCCTGGACAAGTATCCCCAGCTTTTCGACTGGCTGAACCTTATCGACTTCAACGCCCTGGCCGTGCTGCTGCTGATGACCGTGGTGGCCGGTTTCAACATGATTTCCGGTCTCCTGATCCTTCTTTTCCGCAACATCTCCACCATAGGTACGCTCAAGGCCATGGGAATGACGGACAGGCACATCTCCTCCGTCTTCCTCCGCGTCTCTTCCAATCTCGTACTCAAGGGGATGCTTATAGGGAATGCCGTGGCCCTGGCCCTCTGTGCGCTGCAGAATGCGACGCACGTCCTCAAGCTCAACCCCGACAATTATTTCATCTCCTACGTGCCGCTGAAGGTCGATCTCCCGATGATCTTCCTTGCGGATGCGCTCGCATACGGGGTCATAATGCTTCTTCTGCTGATCCCTGCACGTTTCATTTCAAAGGTTGATCCTGCGGTAACCGTCCGCGCCCAATAGACTCCCGTCAGCGTCCCCTGCCGATCTGCGATTCCTTGCCCTGGGACGCCTTGGTGTCCTTGCCCGGCTGGGTGTAGAACGGCCAGTAGATGCCGAGCTTCAGGGCCCTCTGTGTCACGATGTACCTGTCCGCCGAGAAGTAGTCGTTCTTCTTCATCGGCCAGCCCTGGTTGGCGTTCTCATATTTTATGAAGATGGTCGCGCGCTTCCACTGCATGTTCACGAAGGCATCGACGTATGGACCGTTGTTGTACAAGTTCTCCACCTGGTTGTGGAACACTCCGAGGGCGGGATTCCACGAGGGGGAGTACCATGCGGTATTGTACAGTCCGTTGGCTCCGATCTGCATGAGGAGGATGCCCTGCGAGATGTTGAACTCCACGAAGTACTTGAGATTGACCGCGAGCTTCGGCAGAGGGACCACGTCAGGGTTCGAACTCAGCTGGAAGAGGACTCGGTTGTCAAGGTGCAGGACGCCGAGAACGAACTCCTTGTGCAGGTCAGCCGAGAGTATGCTCATCGGGGTGGTGTTCTGGCGTATCACGCCCAGGGTGTCGTAATAGACGTTGTTCGCCAGCAGTGCGTAACCGACACCTGCGTCAAGTTTCCAGCGCGGTATGCTCAGTCGGCCCTGGACACGTGTCACGGACTGCTTTGAGAAGTCGTTGTCCCACTTGAAGTGGTTGGTGTACATGTGCTGGTGGTAGTACTCCGGCTCGTCCAGGCTCGTGTCGAAATGCACGTCGAGGGTGAGAGGGCTCTTGCGTGCGCGCCTGAAAGGATATACGCTGAGCCGCAGATTGGCGTCCAGGCTGAGGTCGCCTATCTCGTGCCCGAGGAACACGAATTCTCCCTTGGCGTCCCAGTTGATGTAGTTCCTGAGGCTGCCCTCGACTCCGCCGTAGAGGTAGGCGGAATTCCACGTGACGTTGTGCTTCTTGCGGGTGAACGTGGGGTCGAAGGCGTAATATGTGAGCATGCGGTCGCCGACGCCCAGGTTCAGTTTGGAGACGATGGCGTCCTCCGCCCATGGCTGGAGCCGCAGGAAAACACGGTTCTCGATACGCTGCACGCGCATCGAGTCGGCCGAGGCGGAGGGATTGATATAGTGGAGATGGCGGTAGAACCCGTCCGCGAGAGCATTGGAGGAACTCACGTCATCAGTATACCAGCGCCTGTATGTGGAGTATTCTGTACTATGGCCTATGAAGGCGGTAGTGATGTTCCTGTCGCCGGTGGTGTCTGCAGCGGCCCTTTCTTCGCGTTTCCTGTCCAGCCACGCGGTGAGCGCTTCCGTTGAGACAGTATCATTCATCGCCTGGATGCTGTCGCGGTAATGGGCTTCGAGATCCCTGTCCAGCTTGCGCTCCTTCATCTTCGTGATGAAGGTGAAGGGTATCCTGTACTGCTGGTCGAGGAAAAGGGTGTTCTTCTTGACCTTGCTGCTCGCATTGGCAAGGAAGACGTCCAGCTCCCTGGCGTTCACGGTCGTGTCGCGAATGCCCCCGAGATCGACGATACCGCCGTTCTCGCTGCGGCTCACCCCGTTGTAGAGATAACCTCCGTGCGCCAGATATCTCTTTCCCAGATAGTTGGCCGTCACCTGGGTGTGTTTGTTCGCAGTGGTCTCGTTGTTGAGGTTGCCTCCTCCTCCGAAACGGTCATATACCAGTGTGAAGTTGAACTCCGGGGTGATATTCTGGGATGTCAGCAGGTGGAGGTTGTCGGACTCCTTGTCGCTGTCGGCCAGCAGGGTTCCGGAATATGAGAGCTCCGTATAAGGCGTCTTCGTATTGTACATCGTGACGTCCGAAGGGGTGTGTCCCCAGCTCTCAAGGGCTTCGTAGAACGATACCTTGTCCTTGGATTTGCGGTTGAAGTAATTGTAGTACTGTACGGGTGAGCCGGCGACTCCGAGCCAGGTGGCGTTGACGTCGTTGCGCAGGAAGGGGTAGTCGTTGAAGCGGTAGTTGAATCCCGTGTCCGCCGGGACGAGCGTGATCTTGTGGAACTCCTGTTCGTGCGTCCATCGGACTATGCGCTTGTACTGCATGGAGTCCGTCAGGGCGAAGGTCTCCAGGATGCGCGGGGTGGCCTTGATAATACTGTCCTTGACTTGCTGTATGCTGTCCTTTTCCGCTTTCTTGATATCCATCAGGGCGAGTTTCTCCCTGGTCTTCTCCTCGATCCTGAGTATCTTCTTCTCCTTTTTGGAGAGACCTGCGTACCAGAGATCATACTCTATCTTCGCCCTGGTCACGGAGTCCGCGACATAGATAGAGTCGAGCATGTGGCAGGTGAGAGTGTCTTTGGACGCGAGCAGCGAGTCGCGTACGAATACATAGGTGGGGCGGTCGAGCAGTGCGACGTAGTACCGGTAACGGAAGGGGTCGGTGAGACGCAGGGAGTCCGGGGCCTTGATGGTGTCCCGGGCGGTCAGTTTGGGAAGAGTGTCGGCAGGACTGGCAAGCGTGTCCTCCGGGACGGAATCGTCGGAGAGCGAGTCCGCCAGGGTGTTGACGTCCATTAGGAAATCCGCCTCCGTCCATCCCCGCTTGTAGCCGTTCACGGGATAGATGACGGTGTCGGGACGCTCCGTCATCACTTCGATGGGTACGCCGACCAGCCTGTCGTTCACCGTGACTCCGGGGTCGGTCGCCACCACATGGACGGCGGCGACGGCGGCCACGAAGGCGGGAAAAGCTATCCTTGAAACTATACTCTTCATGTTATACAACTTACAAAGTTAAGCACTTTTTGGGAATATTTTCGTAAATTCGAACGCTTAAATCTCATCCTATGGACCGTTTGGAATCGTTGTTCCGTTCATATACAGGCATTGAGGCGGAAAAGTGCCTCAAGCTCTCTCCTTCAGGGAGCAGGAGGAGTTATTTCCGTCTGGTGGCCGGGAGCATCTCGCTGATAGGCGTCGCCGGTACCGACATTGACGAAAACCGTGCCTTCGTCACTCTGGCCCGGCATTTCCGCTCGAAAGGGCTCCGGGTTCCGGAAGTCCTTGCGGTCAGCGACGACTGGATGTTCTACCTGCAGCAGGACCTGGGCGACAGGCTGCTTTACGACGAGCTGGCGGAGGCGCGCGCGGCGGGGGCCTACGGCCCGCTCGAGCGCGACCTGCTCCTGCGCGCCATGTCCTCGCTTCCCGCCCTGCAGGTCGAGGGCGCGCGGGGGCTGGACTTCAGCGTCTGTTATCCAACGCAGTCCTTCGACGCCCGCACGGTGGATTTCGACCTCAACTATTTCAAGTACTGCTTCCTCAAGCCTTCCCCGGTGGAGTTCAACGAGGAAAGGCTGCAGGACGATTTCGACGCCCTCAGGGCGGATCTCCTGTCGGATGATTCCGACTTCTTCATGTACAGGGACTTCCAGGCACGGAACATAATGCTCCATGAGGGAGAACTGTGGTTCATAGATTTCCAGGGAGGACGCCGCGGACCTTTGTACTACGACGTCGCCTCGTTCGTCTGGCAGGCCAGGGCCCGCTACCCGGAGGACCTGAAGGACGCGCTGGTGGACGCCTACCTTGATGCGCTGGAGGCATATGTCCCGGTGGACAGGGAGGCGTTCCGGAGGAGGCTCCGCATCTTCGTGCTTTTCCGGACCCTCCAGGTGCTCGGGGCTTACGGCTTCCGCGGGCGCATCGAGAAGAGGGCCCATTTCCTCGAGAGCATCCCTTACGCCCTGGAGAACCTCAGGGAGCTGCTCGCCGAGCCTTTCGGGGAGTATCCGTATCTCTCCGGGGTGCTCGGGGACCTGGCCGCCTGCGGCCCCGGCCTCCCGCCCCCTCCGGACGGCCTGCTGCACGTACATGTCTATAGTTTCTCGTTCAAGAAAGGTATTCCCGAGGACCTGTCGGGCAACGGCGGAGGCTATGTCTTCGACTGCCGCTCGGTGCACAACCCCGGAAAGTACGAGCGCTTCCGCACTATGACCGGCCTCGACCGGGAGGTGCAGGAGTTCCTGGAGTCGGACGGCGAGATTTTCACCTTCCTGGGTCACGTCTTCCCTCTGGTGGACGCACATGTGGAGCGATTCGTCAGCCGCGGATTCACGCACCTGCAGGTCTCCTTCGGCTGCACCGGAGGCCAGCACCGTTCGGCATACAGCGCACAGAAACTGGCGGAGCACCTCTCCGGCCGTCCCGGAGTGACGGTGCACCTGCATCACCGCGAACTTGGAATAGAACGCACCCTATGAAAGCCATGTTGTTCGCTGCGGGCCTCGGAACCCGCCTCAAGCCCATCACCGACACGATCCCGAAGGCTCTCGTCCCCGTTTGCGGCGAGCCCCTGCTCAGGCATGTGCTGATCAGGCTCGCGGCCGCGGGCTTCGACGACTTCGTAATAAACGTCCACCATTTTGCGGACAAGATAGTCTCGTATCTGGAGCGGGAGGACTGTTTCGGCCTGAAGATAGCCGTGTCAGACGAGTCTGACCGCCTTCTCGAGACCGGCGGGGGCATTCAGCACGCGCGCGACTTGCTCCTGGACGGCGAGCCTGCGGACGGCCGATTCCTCGTCCACAACGTGGACATCCTGTCGGACCTGGACGTGCGCGCCTTCATGGATGCATGGCGCCCCGGCGCGCTCGCCGCGCTGCTGGTCAGCGAGCGCAGGACGCAGCGCTACCTGCTTTTCGACGACGACATGCGCCTGGCTGGATGGACCAACGTCGCCACCGGCGAGGTGCGCTCACCCTATCCGGACCTCGACCCTTCCAAGTACAACATGCTGGCTTTTTCCGGCATCCACCAGATCTCCAACTCCGTATTCGACGTGATGGAGTCGGAGGGGATGGGGGAGCGGTTCCCCATAATGGATTTCTATCTGAAGGTCTGCGACCGTTACCCCATATACGGAATAAAGCCGGCGTCGCTCGAAATGGTCGACGTCGGCAAGCTTGACACCCTGGCCGTGGCCGAGGATTTTATTCGGAGACGATTTCAGCGCAGCTGCCCTGCTTGTCCAGAGGTTTGATGGCCAGGAACTTCTGCACGACATATACGATGAACACGACGCAGAACACCAGGATGGCCCAGTAGAGGCCGCCGGGCAGCACGTCCTTGAAGTTGTCGATATCCTTGAGCGAATCGATGTGGCTCAGGACCACGGCTAAAGTGTTGTTGGCGAAGTGTATGAGTATCGTGAGCCAGATCGACCCCGTCCTGTAATAGACGTAGCCCATCAGCATTCCCATCGTGAAGGCGGCTATGGCCTGCCAGGGATTGAAGTGTATGACGGCGAAGAAGGCTGCAGAGATGACGATGGCCCATACCGGCTTCATTCCTCTCACGGTCTCTCCTTCCTTGTTCTTGTGCTCATAGTTCAGGAGTCCGCGAAGGACGATGCCGCGGCAGAGCCACTCCTCGAAGAAAGGAGCGAAGATGCTGACGCACAGGAAACTGAGCAGGAAGTTATTGCCGTTGGTCATATCGCTCAGCGCCTTCTCCAGCCATTCCGGAACGGGCGGAAGGAGCGATATGATCGACTCCGCCACGAAGGAGTTACAGAAGGACGCCAATACGACCAGGATGATGCAGAGAGCCTTGCCGAGAGGAGAATAATGCCTGTTCGAAAGCTTGTATCCCTTTCCGAAGAAAGAGTTCTCCTTGCTCTTGAACGACGCATAAATCATCGGAGGGATGAATATCATCACATAGGAGACCATAGTGGCATACATCGACCCGTCGGGATTGCCTCTAAGGAGGGCCATCAACGGAAGTGCGACGACGCTGCCCAGCAGGGCTCCGCCCAGGAACAGCGCGAAGATTATGAGCAGCTCTATCGGGCCGGGAACGTAGTAGTCGAAGTTGGAGAAGAATTCGTAGTTCTTTTCAATCTTTCTATGTTTCATGGTATCAAAGGATTAGCAGGACAGCAAGGGCGTACAGCACGACTCCCTGGAAGGCGATGCGGCGGCGTGACGATCGTTCCACGAGTTGCTCGAGGGGATTGCGTGACGCGGCCTCCGCCAGGTCTTCCGCATCCGGAAGCCTGAGGGCGGGCCACTTGCATATGATCTCGCCGTCATCGAGGTATGTGGCTCCGCCGTTGGACCGGTTCAGGGTTATTATCTTCTTGTAGTCAGATGTGTATGTTTCGATGTCGGGGATAGGCTCGCGGGCCACGACCAGGGTCTTGAATCCTGCCTCTTCGGCCTCGCGCAGGAACAGTTCCGCCTGGGCAAGCCTGTCGTACCCCGGGACGTCATATACGGAGAGTATCATCACCCTGCCTTCGGTGAGCAGCTCATCGCGGTACACCCCCTCGGAGTCGGAGATGTAGAATGTAGGAACCTCCGATCCTGCTCCGGGGAAGCTTCCGCCGGCCTCCTCCACCCGGACGAAGGTCCATGTAGAGTCCGGAAGATTGTCGAGGGTGAACGAGCCTTCCTGGCCGTTCTTCTCGTAGATGACGTAGTACTCTTTCTCGCCCGGTGACACGACATCCCCGTTTTCGTATGCTTTCAGGGAGACGCCGGGGGCGAATTCGGTGAAGTCCATCAGAGGGATGGAGATCAGGGAGTGGACGGTGAAGATCAGGACGACGGCGGTGACCATGAAGAATGCGACGAGCTTGGACTTGGTATTGCCTCCGTAGTCCCTGGCAGGGAGGAAAGCTATGACGCACAACAGGCAGAGTATCAGATTTTTGATAAAGGTCTGCCAGTGGGTGAGATGGACAGCCTCGCCGAAGCAGCCGCAATCCATGTCGGGCTTGAAGATGACCAGATTGATGGTGAGAATGGTGAATCCTATGGTGATCAGGGAAGTGATGACCGCGACCTGCTTGCGCCACACCCTGGCGAGCAAAGCCGCTCCGACGAGAGTCTCGAGCAGGGCCATCGCTACTCCCAGGGCCTTGGACAGGGGGGACAGGAAGCCCAGATGCAGGAAATCGAGGTACCCGTCCACGACCAGGCCGGAGCCGACCGGGTCCATGAGTTTCAACATGCCCGCTATGAAGTAAACCAGACCCAGCAGGACGGAGCAGAACCTTCTTATGCCTTTGTGAAAGCCTTTCATAAGCGTCAATACAAGTATTTGTCCACTATGGACCTGATCCTGGCGAAGATGCCGTCGGGGTCCAGCATCCTTCCGTCTTCGTCCGTGCAGTCCACCACGATGAAGTCCTTGTCCAGGGAAGCCTGCCTGAGATAGATGGAGCGGACCCGCTCCTGGAATGCGATGTCCGCCTCGTGGATGTCCCTTCCTCCGGAGAGGTAACCGCGGTCGTCACCTTCGCGATGGGACTTGAGGTTGGCCTCGACGAAGCCGATGGGCACGTCCAGGAAGAGGTTGAGGTCGGGTCTGGGGAGATTGAAGTCGCCGTACTCGGTGTCGATGATCCATTTCCTCAGTGCCTCGGACTCCTCCTCTGAGGAGAGCTTGGCGCACTGGTATGCGATGTTGGAGTAGACGTAGCGGTCCAGGAGGACGGTCCCGCCTTTCTCGAGCGTCTGCCTTATCCCGGGGCCAGCTCCGTGCCTGTCCTCGGCGAAGAGGAGGGCGACCAGCTGGGGATGCACAGTCTCGTTGGTGCCGAAGTCCCCGCGGAGGAAGCGGCTGATGAGGTCCCCGTACACGGGGGCTCCGTATCGGGGGAAATGGATGTACTCGAGTCCGCCGCAAACGGACTCGAGATAGGTTCTCAGTCTCCTGACCTGCGTGGATTTTCCAGCGCCGTCAAGTCCTTCCAATACAACAAGCATATATCTCGGGTATATCGGTACAAAGATATTCAAAAAATCCATAATTTTGTGCGAAAATGCATCAGCAGACATGATCGATCCAGGCAGAAAAGTACTCATAATGGGGATCCTCAACCTCAACGGGGATTCCTTCTACGCGCCGAGCAGATACAATTTCCCCGTCCTTGACGAAGGTCCGGACATGCTCGACATAGGTGCGGTGTCCACGCGCCCGGGCGCGGCCGAGGTGTCCGCGGACGCGGAATGGGCCCGCCTGGAGCCCGTCCTGCGCATGCTGGACGGCTCCGTGGCGGTCTCGCTCGACACCACCCGCGCGGAGGTGGTGGCCCGGGCGTGCGACCTTCTCGGCCGCCCGGTCATCGTGAACGACATCTCGGCGGGGGAGGACGACCCGGCCATGCTGCCGCTCGTCGGCAGGCTGGGCCTGGAATACGTGGCCATGCACAAGCGCGGCACGCCAGCGACCATGCAATCCCTGTGCGAGTATTCCGACGTCGTCGCTGATATCATGGATTATTTCCGCTCCTTCGCCCTGAAGGCCCGGGAGCACGGCGTTTCTGACTGGATCCTTGACCCGGGTTTCGGTTTCGCCAAGACAGTGGAGCAGAACTACCGGCTGCTGGATTCACTCGCGGATTTCCGTATCCTCGGCCATCCCGTCCTTGTAGGCATTTCCCGCAAAAGCTTCATGTACAAGCCTTTGGGCAAGGGACCGGAGGATGTGCTGACTGCTACGCAGGTACTGCACATGGCGGCCCTGGAGCGCGGCGCGGACATACTCCGCGTGCACGACGTGGCCGCCGCGCGCGAAACTCTTTCGCTTTATCGTATGCTCCGTGGGGCCTAGCGCTCCCTGATGCTCCAGAAGGGGAGCCTGAGCTGTGACTCGACGGTATTCTCCACGTCGTCCGGCAGCAGGGGGAATAAGTCCAGCCCCGTAATGGCTTCCAGGTCGTTGACCGTCAT
>Ga0310786_10009591_pt1 | contig 12270 bp, 11 predicted proteins | sample AusTroGonzalo_MG_FD_203881 | JGI IMG/M metagenome (GOLD analysis project Ga0310786, IMG submission 203881) | Bovine rumen microbial communities from tropical cattle in Woodstock, Queensland, Australia - Gonzalo_03 (v2) (version 2) | ecosystem: Host-associated > Mammals > Digestive system >...
CCACTGTAGCATAAGATGCCGGCTTACCATCAACAAGAGCAAGGCCGTTGGTAGTAATGCTACCCGGACCGCCAGCGACTTCTTCATTGGAACAAGCCACAAGGCCCGCTACAGTAAGCGAGAGCAAAGGCAAAAGAAAGAGCGATTTTCTCATTTTTCTTTCTCCTTTTCCTTTAGAGGCTTGGTAAATGCTAACGGGAACATCTGGATGTTCAACTGGAATACAGTATCGTCATCCGTCCCTTCTTGAGATAAACGTAGTAAATCTTCACGGAAAGCGTTAATCTTTTCTCGCAAGAGTTGGATATCGTCCATGCAAAAAGTCATGGTAACCGTGCTGATATCCCTCAAAAACGGCTGGTGTCTGTCCAGGGATTCGTCGGCAAGGCGGATCGTTTCGTGCTGGAATGCACGTACCGCCTGAGAACGCCAGTTTCCCCCCGTCGATACAAAGGTGTCGTTCACCTTCCAGTAGCCGTCGCGGTCGGTCGAAATCATATTGAGGTCCGCAAGCAGCTTCACTGCATCGCGGGCTTCTTTTTCGGTGATATTCGGGGTGCAGCTTTCAGCCAAGCCCTGGTAGTCATCCTTGAACTTGCAAATACCAATCACCGAACGTATTGCATTGTAATACCAATGGCGGTAGAACTCCAGTTCCTTCTTTTGCAACAACTTAAGAGAAACGCCTTTCAAGGCTTGCATACGTTCATAGTGTTGCAGAGCATCAGCGTCAGTTTTGGCGCGGCCGAAATACACCATTTCGGCCCAGTAATCGGCTTCTTTACCTTCAAGTTCAAAGAATTCTGCTGCGGGCTGTATCAGACTAAGAGGCAAGTGGATCTTGCCCTGCGATACGCGAAGAAGGTTACCCGGATCGGCCCCCATTTTCATGGCCATGTAACGCCAAGAAATGACAGTCTTCCGCTGCTTAAAATCTTCAAAAGCATCCCTTAACCACTCGCGATAGTCCGTATATTCAAAAATCTTCTTCATAACAATAAAGATAAATCATTGACTATCAAAAGCCTATGCTGTAAAATCAATCTCCGTTGTGGAACTTTACAACGATTTTAAGGTCCTGGTCGCAGGTTGCAACCCAGCTACATTCGGGGGTGTCAGCTATGGATAAATCCTTGCAAATCCCTTCAAATTTAAGGATTTCAGGGTTTTCGGGACTGCGACTGTAGGTGACCTTGTAGCTCAGTTCGCCGGCGGTAGAGGCCTGCACCGGTGGTTCGGCCATCAAACGCGCTGTGAGCAAAATCACACAGTCGTCTTTGCGGGGCATTTGAGACTCGTCTTCACCCTGGGCCAAGACCCAATGCATCTGGAGAGGCCTGAAATCGGCTTCAAGCTCCTTCTTGGCGCAGCTGGATAATAGGAGAATAAGAAAAGCCAAGAGCACGCAGCTTCGCTGCTTTGAGCTATGAGCGCGGGGCTTACGCCCCTTTGAGGTCTTAAGAAAACATTTCACGATAAAACTCACCGCTCAAAGCCCCCATGGGGGCGTCCTCATACCTCATCACCGGGAATGGCGGAACGTCGCGCTCGTAACGCGGTTACGGCCGTTTTCCTTAGAGGCGTAAAGGGCCTTGTCAGCACGTTCGAACAGGCGCTTCGGGTCTTCGCCGGCAATCATTTCGGCAATACCGAAGGAGCAAGTAATCTTTTGTTGCTTAATGAGCTGCGTATTTTCGATTGCCATACGGAGCTTTTCAGCAAGGAACTGAGCATTCTGGATCGGCGTGTCACCGCAGAGAATCACGAATTCTTCGCCACCCCAACGCACCAGGGCGTCGGTATTACGAATCTTGCTCTGGATAAGCTTCGCGAGGTTCACCAGGACTTCGTCACCCACCATGTGGCCGTAAGTATCGTTCACATGCTTGAAGTGGTCAATATCCAGAATCACGAAGGACACCGGGCTATCGTTCTTGCTCAGGTTTTCTTGTTCGCGCATGAGCACGCTGCTAAAGCCAGCACGGTTGAGGCAACCCGTAAGCGGGTCTTCCTTGCTGGACTTTTCGTATTCGCTCTTCTCGATTTCGAGAGCGCGCAAGTTCTTTTCGAGTTCTTCACGCTTTTTCTTGCTGGCCGTACGTTCACGGCTGTAGTCAAAGAAGCGGATCATCAAAATCACGAAGAAGGTAATGAACCAGAGGGCAACAAGTGCCGTCGAAAGTTCAGCCTTCGAAATCTTCTTGCCCTTGAAGCAAAGGCCCTTGATTTCAAGCGTTCCGTAACCAAGCGGAGCGTTCGTACCCGTCTGGATTTCAATCAGCGGCACGTTCGAAAGGTCGACCCTCGCATTGTGGACGTTAATTTCGTTCTGGGCTACCCACCAACCAGCCACACGGAATTCCTGCGGCACGAACACAGCCGGGTAGGTTTCTTCAAGCGGGAAAAATTCAATTTCGTTGAACTTGAGCGACAGTTCGTCGTCGGGGCGCGAGAAAGTGCTATCGTAGCCGCGCATGTAAAGACGTACGGTTCCTTCACCACGGGGCTTCACCCACACAAAGATACTGTCGAACTTGGACAGGTCCTTACCACGGGTCTTGCCGTCACCCAAGAAAATCTTGACGCCCACATACGGGTAGGCATAGCCTTCCTTGAGTTCGTAGTCCACGATAATGGAAGAATCGGTACGGGAAAGCTTAACCGCAGAAGCACCACCATCGGCAGAGTCCGTCTCGGCTATGAGGTACGGATAATCGTGCAAGTACAAGGGCTCAATGACGTCTAGACCATTCTGATGCGCAAATAGTGCTATGACCGTAATAGCCAAAAGCACAAAAATCAGAATATTCATCCTGAACAGAACATATATCTTTTCAAGTATCCTAGACATGGGTTTACCCTATAGAAGACTAATTTTAAATATACAAAATTGACAAAAAACGCAATAATCACTTTTAAAAAGTGTGCGCTCCGTAACATAAAATTGTCCCAAAATCCCCCCTTTTTACGAAAATTTTAGCGAGAAAGCCATCTTCCAAGGCGTCCAACCACGGATCGGATCGCCTTTGTCATATCTTCATGCGAATGTATGTCGGGGTGTCCCAAGAGTCCGACATTTGCCGTAGTCAGCGTCATAAACTCCAAATCGGACTTTCCAGCCGCCCTCTGGGCGTCATAAATCGCCTTTACAGTCGGGGTCAAGTCGTCGTTGGGCCATACCTTGGTCGACAACAGCAAGAACCTGACACCCGGATGGGCCTTGCGGAGCTTATCAAGAAGTTCAGCATAAGCCTTTTTGAACGCGTCATGCTTTGCGTACGGCGGATTTCCCTGGAAATCGTTGATTCCAATGAAAAGGACTATGACTTGCGGATGGAATGAATTAAAATCATAGCGCAATAAAGATTCCGAAACGCCGTTGGCGATATCACCCGGAGCTTCACCCGGAACCGTAAATTCATACAAGCGAGGAATCGGCCATTCCGGTACGATATTGTCATAATTACGTACTAGACCGCGCCCACTAAAAGCATTCACCTGAAAATCAGCCTTGAAACCGTCAGCAATCAAGAATGCGTAGCTCTTAGAGGCATTCGTCTTTTCGAACACTAGAGATTCGTCCTGACCGTTTTGGCCTTCGTTTCCAAAGCCCACTGTAAACGAGTCTCCAATGAATTCGATACGTCGATTAGATGCTTTCGGAGGTTCTTCAAACTTGCCCGATTTGTCGGTTGCCACTCTAAAAAGGTGTACACCACCCGGGTTGCTTTCGCTAATCTTAATTAGGCGATAAAGGTGCGGACCTGCACTGCCGGTCGTTTTTACTTTATACACATTCCGTGCATTTGTCGTAAACACAGCAATCTCTTTTCCATCTTCGTCGACACGGAATCTGGCTTCGCCTTCCAGTTCAAATTCCAACGACTTGGCCATTGCCTTGAACTGCACCATGGCGGCAGGCGCACTGGTACGGCTATAGTCCTTGCCATGTTCCCAACGACCGCTGAACAACAGATTTTTAGAGAACTGTTCCACGGAGACCTCCGCTCCAAAAGAAATTGTAGACATTAGGGCACAACCCACTAAAGTCGAGTAAATCCAATTCAAACAACGCATAAAGGAATAGTAGTAAATGTGTGATGTTTGATGAGGAATGTGCAATGAATAATCGCACATTTCACATTCAACATTTTATTACATTGATTTGCATGAAATTCGCTCGGTTGGCATCTACAGGAATATTGGCTTTGGCGGCTTATGGAATGCTGCTGGGAGTTTCGGCGTTTGCCGAGGGCGACAAGCCAACCGAAAAAACACCCGCAGTACAAAAGCCCGAACCAGGCTCCCCTGGCGACACGCTCACGCGTGAAGATGCCCGCATGGCACTCCTCGTGTACAAGTTGCTCGACAAAGACGGTAAAATCAAGGGAGCCAACATTGAACGCGGCAAAAAGCTATTCATGCAAAACTGCAGACCCTGCCACGGCGACGACGGCAGGCGTTTTAACTTTTCACTCTATTACGAAAAGCCCGCCTTTATTGGCGACCGCGCACGCGAAGAAATGCCCACCTTCTGGCACCAAATAAACTTTGGCGACAAGGAACGCGGCATGGAAGCCTACATCGATGAATTCACGTTGCAGGAACTCATCGACATTGCAGGCTTCGCCCAAACGTTGCCGTAATTACGGCTGGTGGCCGTTGTAGACTTTGACTTCTTGAATAAACGAAAGTTCCAAGAGTTCCGGAACTTCGCTTCCGTAAGGCTGAATCTCGATGGTCTGCGGAGACTTGGCAAGCTTAAGCGCATGCACAAAGAAGTTTCTTTCCACTTCGCTTTCGCCACGCTTGGTCGGATTCTTGACCTTTGCCCCAATGAGCGCGCCCACGGTTTTCGCATAGCGCAACACCTTCACCAAGTCAAACGTGCTCAGCTTCTGGTAGTTGTTGCCGTACTTCGTAGAATTGAGCGCCGTCTGCAAGGTTTCCGAGTTGGCGGTATCCTTGAGTTCGTAGTCCGGAGCCTTCGCTTCGGGCCATGCAACAGCAAAATCCTTGCGCCATTCTTCGGTCGGAGCGTTTGAACGATTCACGTTCTTGCGTTCCACAAACGGGCAATAACCGTAGTTTGTCAAAATATCGAAAGCGCGAGACTCCATATCCGGCTTGAGCACGAATCCATAGCCCGGAATATATTCGTTGGCGCATTCCATGAACTGCGGGAAACGGGAAAGTTCGCCGAGCACATCCAAGTTTTCAATCTTAAGCAAGCGGACCGTTTGCACGCGGGCGCCGTAGTAAGAAGAATTCCATTCAGCAATGGTCGATTCCACGTTGACCGGCGGCTTGATCCAACCCTTGAAGTTTTCGATTTCAGATTCGGCAATGCCGCACTTGAGGCCGCTGAGGTAGCTATCGCGATTCAGCGAGAAGCGCAAGTACACTTCATCGTTTTCGACCTTGGTAAGACATGCGAGCATCAACAGCACACGCGGAGATGTTCCAGTAGATGCAATCAGTTCGAAGTTCGGCAAGCAAGAAATATTCTGTTCCGGAATTGAAGCAATCGAAGATTCAATCCAGTCGCGGCCAGCCTGTTCCAAGGATACCGCAGCAACCTTACCGCCTACCATGGTAAAGCGGACAAGGCCCAAGAGCCAAAGTTCACGAAGCGGACGAGGCAAGTATTCCCAAGCGATAAGTCCGTCTTTTTCTTGCAGACGGAACGTCGGATCCATCACCCAGAAAATGGTCGATGCAAACAAGGCCGTACGCGGCTTGTCAAGCATTCTCAAAAGACGAACGCAATGGCTACGGTCACCGCGGAAGCGTTCCTTGAGCCACCAGGACACCAGGTCCTGGTGCAAGCGGAAGCCATTCTTGCGAATGAATTCGAGAGCCTTTTCAGTCGGGACAAGGCAGGCGTCTTCTTGTTCCAGCCAACCATTGCCGGTAAGGAAGTTGAAAATCAGCGAGACTTCGTTTTCGGCAGTCTTTTCGGAAATGCGTCTTGCAGAAGTAAACGCTTCGGAGCAAATCTGGTAGCTGCGACGATGCAGCAGGTTGCTATTGTTGACCTTGAGTTCGCCCGCCATGGCAAGTGCCAAGACTTCACAAATGTGCCAGTCAATCAAGTTCTGATAAAAAAGATCAGCACCCTTTACAGCCGGAGCGTCTACAAGCGGTTCGTCAAAAATGCCAAGGAAGTTTGCAAAGCCATAATAAACCGACGTGTTGGTAGACGGGCTACGCCAGAGCACGTATTCACGGCACATTTCAAGCAAGAAATTCTGCAAATCGCGGCACTTGCTTACAGGAACCGTCAGTCGAAGTTCATTGAATGTAAGGCCCCTAGACGCACTATTATAAATCAACGTCATACAATGGCGCTGCCAAGGTTCCATCTTTTGGAATAGGCCAACAACACGATCTTTGTCGTTATAAAAACCGAGAGTTTCATCTTGGATGAGGGCGTTATTCAACAAACCCTTGTGACCAAATGCCTTCGCATGCGCATTGCGAAGCAACGGCTTGGACATCCCTTCAAAAAAAGCATTCAAATCAAACATCAAATCAACCTTTATTGGGGAGCCAAATATAGTAAAAAATCACCTGTATGGCTTCTTACGTTTCTCGGTCCTTTTTAATAAGCCCGTCAAAAAACGGAAAAATCTTTCAGATCGAGAATTATCCTGCTTATTTCGGCGCAGCGTAATCACAATATCACGTTTAAATTCGGCATCTGTAATTTTTAAAAGACGAATTCGACGGTTATTGATACGCCCCCACGAAAACTCTGGCCAGAACCCTACACCGATTCCGCTAGCGATAGCATCTTTTACCGCCAGGGCATTATCACTTTCAAAAATGATATGCGTCTTGAACCCAACTCGTTCGCAATACTCGTTACAAATATTGCGCAACTGTTTGGAACCGTAAAGTCCGATAAAGTTCGTCTCTTGCAATTCCTTGAGTGAAATGCTATCGCGCTTACGGTACTGCGCCACATTGGGAACAGCTAGGTAAATGTTCTCGGTGCAAACAAAATTTTCTTCGTCAGAATTTTCACTATAACTTTTGGCAGGCGCCTTGTAGCTTGCATAAGTACGAACACAAATGTCGTAAAGAGTCGTCTCTTCGTTTTGCACCAGATTGAATCGCAGGTCCGGATCGTTTTGCTTATATAGAATAACAGCATTGGTCACAAACGTTGAAGCGGCAAGAACGTTCAGGTTTAAGGTCGCCGACTGTTCATTTTCCATAGCGCGGAGCTGTGCAGGAAGCGCTTCAATGTCTTCATAAAGTGGCTTCACTTTCTTATAAAAATATTCCCCAATTTCTGTCAATTTGATGTTTCTGCCCTGCGTCTTGAATAGTTTTACGCCGAGTTCGTCTTCGAGTTTATGAAGAGCATGCGTGAGCGCAGGCTGTACAATACATAGGGTTTTCGCACTTTGGGTTACATGTTCCGTGCGTGCAACTTCCAAGAAATATTTCAAATGTGTGAGTTCCATACAATTTTCTTATTTAAAATAACTCATCAAAAATATTGATGAATTAAATATAAATAATCTATTAGACATTATGAATCGACCGTTCTAAATTTGCAGGCGAAAAAAGGAGTTTTTTATGAAACAGGAAATCAAGACTATCACAATTGCAGCATTCACCTTAAGCGCCGCCATCGCATTCACCGCTTGCGAACAGGCCAACACTTGCAATTACGACGAAGCCGCAAACACGCTCGTATGTCCCGAAAAGACCTACAAGACAGCAAATCTCGGCGGAAAAGTCTGGATGGCTGAAAACATGGACGCCTATGTTCCCGATTCCAGCATATGCTACGGCAATCACCATTCCAACTGCGAAAGCATGGGTCGCCTTTACACTTGGAGCGCTGCGACAAACGGCCTGTGCCCCAAAGGCTGGACGCTCCCCTCGCAGCAGGATTTCAAGAACGCCTTTGGCGGAGCTTCTACGGAAGCGCTCAGGAAAAGCGCCGCATTCAACATGCAGTTCGCCGGATTCCGCTACTTTGACGGCAAGTTCGCCGACAAGGATTCTAGCGCCAGTTTCTGGACAAGCGACAGCTACGACGATTCCAGAGCATACCTCGTTCGCGCAACAGATTCTATAATTACTTACGAACATTTCAATAAAAGCATTGCAGCTTCTGTTCGCTGCGTAAAAGAATAATTCAAGTTATAGGGGATAAAATGACTTGGTTAATCGACTTATTCACGAAGCCCTCGGTAGGGCAACAGGTGGTAGCGATCGCGCTCACCGCTGCAGTCGGCCTCATGGTCGGAAAAATCAAGGTCAAAGGAATTAGCCTTGGTGGCGCAGGAGCTCTCTTTGTAGGCATTCTGCTTGGGCACTTAGGACTGCGCGTCGAAGGAAACGTCCTTCATTTTATCCAGGAATTCGGCTTAATCCTTTTTGTGTACACTATCGGTATGCAAGTGGGGCCGGGCTTTATGGATTCCATTCGACGCCATGGCTTGGTACTCAACATTCTTTCGACAAGCATCGTGCTGCTCGGCGTTGTCGTAACGCTTTGCCTTTACTTCTTTACAGATATGCATAACAACGTACCCGTGCTCATAGGAATGCTTTGTGGCGCTGTCACAAATACGCCTTCCCTAGGAGCCGCTAACTCAGCCTTTGCCGCGGCCGGGGTGGACACATCCCTCACGGGTATCGGGTACGCTGTTGCATATCCGTTCGGCGTTATCGGTATCATCTTGGTCATGATTCTTGTGCGAATCATCTTTAGGCAAGACCCGGCCAAGGCCGCCGACAAATATACCGCCGAAATCGCCGCCCACAGCAAAGAGATTGAATCTTGCAGCCTGATGGTTGACAACCAGAATCTTTACGGCACCGCACTGAAAGACATTCCGAACCTGATTTCGAGCGGAGTCGTCGTTACCCGCCTTTTGCGCGGCGAAAGCATTTTCACTCCTAATGGAAAAACGGTGATTGAACAGGGCGACAAGTTGCATATCGTAGGTATGCCCGAAGCAGTTGCCGCCATGGAAAAAATCATCGGCAAGCGTCTTGAAAAGCCCATCACCACGTTCGCCTCAGACACCGCAAAACCGATTCAGGTTAAAAGCATTCTCGTGACGAACAAGAAGATTCTAGGTCGCACGATTGGTTCCTTGGCACTTGCAGAACGCTACGGCGTAAATATCAGCCGTGTGGTTCGCAGCGGCTTCAAGTTTACAGGCCGCCTTGACCTGCGAATCAAATTCGCCGACAAATTGATGGTCGTTGGCCCTGCCGAAGGCATTGAAGCCGCCGCAAAGGAACTGGGCAATTCGCTGACAGCACTTGATCACCCTGAAGTATTGCCCGCGTTCCTGGGCATCTTCCTGGGAGTCATTGTCGGAAGCATTCCTATAGCACTCCCAGGGATGCCGACCCCGCTTAAGCTGGGTCTTGCCGGCGGCCCCTTGATTGTGTCGATTCTCTTAAGCCGCAAGCGTAAAATTGGTCCGCTAAACTTCTTTATGGCCAACAGCGCAAACCTGATGCTTCGCGAATTCGGACTCACACTGTTCTTAAGCTGCGTCGGTTTGAATGCAGGCATCAAGTTCTTCGACGTGCTCTTGAATGGCGACGGACTTTACTACATGGGACTTGCCGCCTTGATCACCTTCTTGCCGCTTGCAATTGTCGCAACCATCGGCCACCTGGTTTTCAAAGTCAACTACCTTTCGCTCTGCGGTGTACTTGCAGGCGCCACCACCGACCCTCCCGCACTCGCCTTCGCAAATGGCCAAGCCAACAGCGAAGCAGTGAACATCGGATACGCCTCGGTTTACCCGCTCACCATGCTGCTTAGAATTTTGAGTGGACAAGTGCTCGCGATACTCTTGCTACAAGCGATGTAACCAGTTTTCATTTCAATCCATCTTCATTCTAGTACTCCCTCGAACACTAAACGACCCTCCTTCCGGGGGGTCGTTTTCTAGAGTACTCTCTTTGATCTTTTTTCTTATTCAGCGGGGCAAGCGTCAACGAGCTGACCTTCGAGCGTCGTCTCGCATTCACCAGCCATTGCAGCAGGGAGTGCTTCGCAGCCGCCCATGACACCCGGAATCACGCAGTAAATCACGTCGCCACCAGCAGCAGGTTCCTCACCTGCACCTGGGCCAGCAGGTTCTTCACCTGCGCCCGGACCAGCGGGCTCTTCGCCAGCACCCGGACCGGCGGGTTCTTCACCTGCACCCGGACCAGCGGGTTCTTCGCCTGCACCCGGACCGGCAGGCTCTTCGCCTGCACCCGGACCGGCAGGTTCTTCGCCTGCACCCGGACCGGCGGGTTCTTCACCGCCACCCAGATCAATAGTTTCTTCGCCTGCACCTGGATCAGCAGGTTCTTTACCGGCACCCGGATTTTCGCCCGCGGGTTCTTCAGCAGCCGGAGTATCAGCATCCGGATTTGCGGGAGTATCTGCAGCCGGAGCGTCGTCACCGCAACCGTCAACCGGTTTGCCGAGCGTCATCGGAGCAAAGACATTTCCGTTGCACTGCACGGTATCTTGAACATCCGCTTCTTCAACATAAACCTTGGCACACATATTCACGGTAGGCGTGCAAGTAAGATTAATCGCATCTTCAAGGGTTTTAACACTAGCCGGAACATTGCTGTTATCAGCAGCAGGGCTAGAAGAGGAACTATCGTCACCGCAAGCAACGAATGACGCCATTGCAAAAGCGGCAAAGGGAAGGATGATTTTTTTGTTAAGCATTTTGACTCCTTATAGAACTAAAAACCATAATAAACATATATCCGTTTTAAAATAAAACGGATATACGGCACTAGTAAAAAAAATTTTCTTATTGAATTATAAAGCGTTGATATTACTTTTTGGAACTTTTTGTTACAATTTAAAATTCCATTTCTGCTTCTTGAAAGAGCATATCGCAAGTGAGGCCATCATATACATACATGGCAGCCCCAACTGCAGCAATCCCCATATAAGAAAGGTCGCATTTTTCACCCCCTGCAGGGCAAGCATTCATCAACTCACCATCACATTCCGATGCATCGAACTCGCCGGCAGCAGCTTGAGTGCAAATAGGACCAAAGGAACACGCGAGAGTCTTTCCATTAGGATCATAATTAGAAGGAGTTTGGCCGCCAGGCGTCACATCAACCACCTCATCACCATCATCTTCTACAAGTTCTTCGCAACTCATTGATCTAAATATAGAGCCATAATAATAGGTCAAAGCAGAATCATTACTAGTTTTACTTCTTGCGGCACAAATTTTCACGGCTCCCGACGGACAACCATTGCCCAAAACAGCAGATCTTACCGCCCCTTCATATTCTTCATCATCAGCCGAACACATCTTTCTGACAGAATCTGCAAAAGCGATATCGGCTTCTATGCAAAAACGATTTCCAAAAAGATCGGCTGTCTGCATTTCACAAGAAATCAGATTAGACGAAGTCGTGTTCTGCGATACAGGATTGTCAGTCGACGGATTATCCACAACAGCATCCGACTGTTTCGAAACATAGACCGAGTCTTTTATTTCTTTCTGCGTCTGATCGCCAGAAGTCGTGTTCGCATCGGCACTGGAACTGCTGTCGCAACCGAAAAGGGCAAGCACCGCAAAGGCGGCGACAGACACGAAAATTTTTGATTTAAACATAAGAACTCCTTGTATAACTAGGGATAAATATATATCCAAATCTTTAAAAAGTATACAAACACCAAAAAATCCCCCGGCATTTCGCCAGGGGGTTTAAAAAGTAGCTCTAATCTATCTTGTTCGCCGAGCGAAGGCAACAGACATATACTCACGTATTAAAAGAACTGTGGGGGCCAACGCGGGTTCTTCGAGGACATATCGATCTTGTAGAAGTCCTTTTCGAAGCGGCCGTCGTCCATGCCGTACATCTGCATCACGTGACGAGCAATCCACTTACCGAGCTTGAGCACGGTGAGCTTCTTGCGCAGACGACCCTGGCAGTCACGGTTCATGATATCCGGGAGAGTAGAGGTCGTGAGGATTTCGTCGATGGCCGGGCTGTTGAGCTTTTCGCGAGCTTCGGCACTGGTGTGGAAGTGGGTCACGCCGAAGCAAACGCGGTTCGGGTTGCCCTTCTTGATGTGTTCGCAGCACTGCACAATCGTCGTACCGGTACGCACCATGTCATCGAACACGATCACGTCCTTGCCTTCGATTTCTTCGATGCTGATGTCGGAAAGTTCCGGGTTGAAAGTCATGCTGATTTCGCGTTCGCCGGTACGGACCTTGTCCATCACCACGCGCTTGCATTCAGGGA
>Ga0310786_10009592_pt1 | contig 12269 bp, 9 predicted proteins | sample AusTroGonzalo_MG_FD_203881 | JGI IMG/M metagenome (GOLD analysis project Ga0310786, IMG submission 203881) | Bovine rumen microbial communities from tropical cattle in Woodstock, Queensland, Australia - Gonzalo_03 (v2) (version 2) | ecosystem: Host-associated > Mammals > Digestive system >...
ATGTACAGTTCGCACCAGTCCCAGCAGCGCACGCAGGGCAGTTCTCCCATACCGCATATAATGTAACCGTTCCATTGTTCGTAGTGGTCAGATTCTTTACACTCTCACTGTTCGTATAGGTCGCACTGGTCGCTGTGCTGCTGGTAGACCACCCAAGGAACTTCTTGGTCCCATTCGTAAATCCGTTCGCCGTCAGGTTCTTAGATGCATCGTATGTATGTGAACTGCTTGCTGTTGTCCCTGTCGCACCAGTAGCGTTCGCATTGTATGTAACTGTATACGTGTTCGCTGTGCAGCTTGGGTTCTTGGTGCCACTGCCTGTCAATCCGTGATAACCATCCTTACAACTTGTTGTATATGTGCATACATTATTAACAACACTTAAACTACATGTCGCACCGGTGCCTGGGTCACACGGTGCACAAGCAGACCATTGCGCAAACAATGTTGTGTTTGAAGTAACTGCGGTGGCAGATGGCAATAATCCGTTGGCGTCTATGACTTTTGAGCCACCTGTTTGTGAATCAAAGTATCCAGTGAAATTCCATCCAGTCCGTGTTGGTTTTGTGAATTCTGTTATAGTTGTTCCAACACTGTTAGTCCATCTGGTATTATATACTTCTTTGATTGAACCCATACCGCCAGTACCGTCTGTGTCGTTCAATGTGACAGTATAAACATTCGGTTCACAAGATGTAGCATTTGTTTCAGTATTTTTATGATAGTGGGTTGCGCAAGCCGTTACATAACAAGTGCCAAAAACCTTGTCGTTTTCACAATTTTGTGTACCAGAACAAGAATTAGAGCCGATATTTCCGCCTGAACTTGTTTGATGATAACATGTGCGTTCGAAATATTTTGTTGCAGCTGTCGCATTGGAAACTTCGTTTGCACAGTTGTCATAACCAGTATCGGTGAACGGAACATTGCATGCAGGGCAGTTTGTTGTTCCGCTGACCCAGAAGTTTGGTTTCGCCGACAATTCTGCAACGCCTTGTTGGCAAGCAGAATCGTTTGTTGAACATCCGCTTTTTACGGTGCCATCACCAGTTCCTGCTGCGTTCAAATATGCGGTATAAGCACAAGATGGATTCGAACAAGATGCACATGTGACACCGGCACATCCTGTTGGGTCTGGGTTTGCGCATGGTGTTTGTGACGGTGTCCATGGTCGTTGTTGGTTGCCACTGTAACATGCCGTCCAACCACCAGTATTACCGCCGACACTGTATGGATAATTCGCATTTTTGTCGCTACACTTAAGACAGCTTGTACCACTTACATAATATCCAGCAGATGCAGTTACGCTTGAAACGCCTTTGGTGCATTCCTGTGATGTTGTTCCAGACGTTGATCCATTGCCAGTTCCTTCGGCGTTACTGTACTGTTTATATGTCACACCAGATGTACAAGAACATGATGCGGCACATGTAACACCGTCACAATTTGTTGGGGTTTCGCATGATTTTTGGACACATGCTGCATTTTTCGTAACATAGCAATTTGTTCTGGACTTTCTGTTGCCGTCGGACCCTTCGTTATAGTTTGTAGGACAAGAATTACAGGTTGCTTCAAACGACGTCCCTTGGGCGGATGCACTTTGTGTTGCATGCCAATATTTAGTGTTACAAGACCATGTATAATTACATTTGTTGTTGCTGACCGTTGCTGTGCAACCAGTTGCGCCAGTCCCATTTGTGCACACGCACTGGGTCCATTTAGCATAGAGTGTTTTGCTGGTTGAAAATTGTGTGTTTGTAACACCGCTTGCCAACGATCCGTCTGAATCAATTATTTTAGTGCCAGTGCCTGTTTTATCTGTATAGAAACCACCAAAAACGTAATTGCTGTATGCTGGTATCTGTGTCAATCCAGTGAATGCTGTTGTGGTGGTGCTGTTGGTATACCACCCGTTTGATAGCCACAGGTATAAAGGTGTTGGTGTGGCCGCTGTGTCTGCATTAGTGCCACTGCCATCACTGCTGGATGTATAGAATTTACTGTCCAAAGTAATGGTTGCTACATCATTTTTGGTACAGTTTGGACTTGTGTTGTTGCCAACACCTGGTGTTCCTTCAAATACACCGTTCGTAGCATTGGTGTATCCAGTTGAACAAGTATAGCTGTATTGGCACTTGTTGTCGGTAACACCAGTGACAGTACATGTGTTTATATTTGAACCGTTGGTGCAAGAACAAGTGGTATAACGGGCATAAAGTGTCTTTGGTTCCGTGGCAACCCATTTGGAACCACTGGTATAACCGCTGACGGTACTTGATGTGATGGTATTAGCACCATTATATATCTGTGAACCACTGGATGCGCCCGTGTACCAACCTGTTGATACATAATATGTGGAACCACTTGCCGATTTGACACCCCAAGGCACTGTTCCCGTTGTTGAACCAGTCGCCGTTGTGTAAAGGGATGCATTATCATAAGCAACATACAATGGTGATGTGCCCGAAAGAGTTCCGCCATTTTGGTTGAACGTAATCGCACGATTAACCAGCTCGATATATTGTTCGCCTGCGGTTGAAAGTTCGCTGGACGTCAAGGTTCCATCGCTGGCGGTCACTTTGACATCGAAATACACTTTTCCACGATATGCGGTTTTGGATATGGTTTTTGTATTAGTAGTTGTACTTTGATTGTCGTAACTATATCCTTGTCCACTGTCATCTTGGCGACCACCCCACGTATAATATAATGTTATATCACTGTCGTAGCTTATAGAATTAGTCGCGGTTAGCGTTGTATCTTGGTAATTATATATCTTTGTCACATTGCCGCCACTAAGTGTGACCGATGGCGTGGTTATTCCAGTTGCTGATACAGTAATTGTTGCATTGCCGGCACCTACAGTAAATGTAGAACTACTTAATGAACCACTGCCTGTTGTAACAGTGTATTTTGTGCCATTGTAACCAGATTTCCGTGTTGGTGTTACCACAGATGATAAATCAATTGTGTCAAGATAACTAAATGTCTTGGACATCGTGCCAGTGCCAGTGTTGGTCCAACCAGATGCTGCAACAGTGCTGACCCCGTGACCTGCTTTGACTGTAATAGTATAAGAATTTTTGCTGACACAGTTTGGACTGGATTTGGATGCAACGCCGACACTGCCTTCAAATGTGCCACTGGTGCTGCCACTATTGTTGTAACCAGCAACACAGCTGTAGCTGTATTGGCACTTGTTGTTGGTAACGCCTGTCACAGTACACGTGTCAACATTTGTTCCTTTGGTGCAAGAGCATTCGCCATAGTGAGCATAAAGATTTTTAGCTTCTGTGGCAACCCACTTTGAACTGCTGGTATATCCACTGATGGCATTTGATGTAATTGTTCCAGCACCATTATATATCTGTGACCCAGCGGAAGCGTCTGTAAACCATCCGTTCCACACATAGTATTTACCATTGCTTGCTGCTTTGGAAGAGGTTGGCAGTGTCTCAGTGGTTGAACCTGTTGCTGTAGTATATAGTGTCGCATTATTATAAGAAACATATAATGGTGATGTTCCGGATCGTGTTCCACCGTTTGCATCGAATGTAATTGCTTTGTTTTCAAATGTTAATGTTGCTGGTGATGCAGATGTTGTAGTAGTTGTTAAGCCCCCATCGCCAGTCGCTGTAACCTTTACTTTATAATATAATGTGCCACGATATGAATTTCTTGCGACATTTAACGTATTCGTCGTTGATGCGGTGGTCCAGTTGGCGTATGTCCCATTTGTTGAAGGAGAATTTCCAAAACTGTATGTGACTGTAACGCCGCTATCGTATGATGTTGCGTTTGTGCCGGTAAGAGTGGCATTTCCAGTATAATTGTATATTGTGGTTTCACTGCCACTTATTGTCGCCGTTGGTGCAGCCAAGGTTGTTGCATTTAAAGTAATTGTAGCATTGCCATCACCAACAGTAAATGTGTTTCCGCTAAGAGAACCACTGCCACTGGTCTTGGCATATGATGTTCCGCTGTATCCCGTCTTAAAGGTTGGTGTGACAAGCGATGATAATGACAAAGTGTCACCGTATGAGAATGTCTTGGACATTGTGCCAGTGCCAGTGCCTGTCCAGCCAGACGATGCGACTGTGCTGATACCATTACCCGCTTTAACCGTTACGGTATATGTGTTTATTGTTTTACATGCATAATACGTTCCCGTTGGATTTGTGAAAGATGTCGTTGTGCCAGGGGATGTACATTTATTATATCCTTCGGTCGTGCCCCAACCGCCGGTAAATGTGTAACCAGTTTGTGTCAGTCCGCTTGCACTGCCAAAGTCGCATGCGGAGCCCTGGTAACAGGTTTTTGTCGCGCTTGTCGATCCAGTGCCACCGTTTTTGTTTAATGTGATGGTTGCAGAACAGCTGCTTGCATAATCGTGATCGGTATAATCTGTGCCACTATTGGAATAGCCAGTTGTACATCCATGACATGTTGTTTCACCATCGCCACTATATTGGTTTGTTCCACAGACGGTTGGCTGTGTGGCACCAGATGCACATTTGCCACCAGCAGGACATTTTGTGCACGACAGGGTATTGGATGAAACGCTTTGGCCATTATACGCCTGATAATAACCATTTGTACAAGTGTGTACATAATAACATGTGTTGCTTGTTACACCATTTAACGCACATGTTGCATTGGTATCGCTTCCACACGCACATGCAGTCCATTTTGCATATAATGTAACAGTTCCGCCATTTGTGGTGGTCAGGTTGTTTGCCGTTGTTGTCCCCGCAGCATATGTTGTACCAGTTCCGCCATTGTTTGTGTTCCAGCCACCAAATGTATAATTTGTTCTAAGTAGTGTTCCCTGGGTGGCAAAAGTGGGGCAATTTTGGTCATATGTACATGTTACAGAGGCAATGTTTGGCGAGCCGCTTGTTGCGTTGTTTGTGTTAAAGCTCACCGTATATGTGTTCGCGGCCCACTGTGCAGTAAATGTTTGGTTTGATGTATATGATGATGTGAACGCGGTTCCCGCAGCACGATCTGTATTACTGCTGTCTTTCCATCCTGTGAAATGATATCCTGTCTTTGTACAGGTGTTTGTTGCTGGTGTAAAACTTTGACCGTATGTTGCAGTTCCATTGCTTGGTTTTGTACCAGTTCCTGTTCCGCAACTGTATGTTATGGTAGCAACAATCCGGGAACATCCAGTTGTCGATGTCGTCGCGCCAGAAGGTGTCCCATTAGATGAATATCCTGTGGCACAGTTACATGTCGCAGACGTGTTGTTGGCAGAAGTACTACTATTTGCGCCACATGATTGACAGGAATTGCCTGCACTGGTTCCGCCACTCATATAATAATTTGCATTACATGATGTATAAGTCTTGGCGCTGGTATTGCAAACATAACCATCAGCAAACGAATTTGCACCGTAAATGCACACAAATAAAAACACAAAAAATCCAAGGATTTTGCGGATTTTCCCCATGTATTCCCTTCTTTTATTTTTTATGGTAGAAAAAAATAACAGGGTTGCGCAAGCAAAAAATACATATTTTTTTACAGTTAAAATTATTGAACAAAAAAAACACGCCATCGGCGCGTTTTTTATTCGTGGTGGGTTATGTAGGACTCGAACCCACGACCAAAGCGTTATGAGCGCTCCGCTCTAACCAACTGAGCTAATAACCCACGGCGGTTATTATATATGTTTTTGATTCCCTTGCAAGAAAATTTTTGTTGTGGCATTATATGCGTATGTCTGAAATTGTAAAAATCTTAAACGATGCGCAAATGGCTGCGTTTAATACGATGGAAAATACCAATTCGAATGTGCTGATTCTTGGACCAGCCGGCACGGGCAAATCAACATTTGTGAACTATATTAAATCTGCATCAAAAAAGCGGGTTGTTTGTGCGTGTCCAACGGCGGTGTCGGCGCTTAATGTCGGTGGACAAACGATTCATTCTCTTTTTCAGATTCAGCCACGCGATTTTATTATGACAGATTTGTTAAAGTTAAAGGCAAAACCGCGTAATATATTAAACGCAACGGATGTTTTAATTGTCGACGAAATATCAATGGTCGCGCCAGATTTATTGGATGCCATGGATTGGTTGTGTCGCGCAGCACGTCACAATAATGAACCGTTTGGTGGAATTCAGATTGTTGCAATTGGCGATTTGTTTCAATTGCCGCCGGTTATAACGCGCGATGCCGAACAATACTATGGACGCGAATACGAACACAAAAACGCATATTTCTTTGATGCGCATGTATACAGCCGTGCGCATTTTGTGCCGTTTAATTTTGAAACTGTATATCGTCAAAACGATGGCGATTTGCTGGCAAATCTTATGCGGCTGCGACACAATGATGTGGAAACACTGGCGTTTTTCAATTCTTGTCGCATTGATGATGTGGCACGGCGTGCGAATGCTGTTTTAATTACGCCTTTTCGTGCAGTTGCAGAACGTATAAACACGGAACGATTAAACCAAATCAATGCACCAAGTGTCATATACAATGGTGAAATAACCGGGACTTTTCAGGAAAAAGATACACCGGCACCAATGCAATTAACATTAAAGCAGGGGGCTTTGGTCGTTTTCGTGAAAAACAGTGATAAATGGTACAATGGGTCAATGGGAATCGTGGAGCAGTTACACGCTAATGAAATAATCGTGCAGTTATTAAATAAATCACGCGATGTAGTTGTTGTAAAACCAGAAAAGTGGCAGAAAATCGAATATGTTCGTGATGAAAACGACAGGTTGCAGGAACAAGAGGTTGGCAGTTTTAAACAGTTTCCACTAAATCTGGGGTATGCTATGACGATACACAAGGCACAGGGCAAAACATTGGATGCGGTCATTGTGGATATTTCGCGTGGTGCATTTGCACATGGGCAAACATATGTCGCACTGTCACGAACACGCAGTGCAAAGGATATGCATATTGCACATCCATTACATCAAAATGATGTTATTTTTGACCCGCGTGTCATCGATTTTTTGGATAATATTTTGTGATATTTTTTATAATGTTTTTGACATTATAATTGCATCCGTCCCATCATAGTATTTTGGACGTTTTCCAACCACCAAAAACCCCAATTTTTCATACAATTTTTTTGCTGGATAATTTACTTCACTAACTTCTAAAAACACATTGACAACACTTTGTTTTTTTAATTCTTGTTCCATCAATAAAATCATCGATTCTGCGATACCAGAACGGCGTGCGTCGGGTGCCACACCAATGGTTATAATTTCGGCTTGGTCTGCGACCGCTCGCCACACGATAAAGCCGTGTTCAGATGCCACAATTTCGCACCCAGATTTTTTCAATTCCATAAAGTCAGATTCCGACCATGGTTTATCTGGAAAACACTGTTTATGAAGTTCGAGAATTTTATCTAACATGATTATTATTTCTGTTCCATTTGCGTTGCATTTTTTTATAGATGCGTTTTGCAAGTTTCTCGTCTTGGATAGTAACTGTATTTTTTTTGTGTCCTGGTGTTTTGTGTATGTATATCAAAAAATATGATTCCCTATGTGGTGCCGCTTCAATATAACGGGATGTAAACATACAATCAGCATCTATTGCGTAGTCGGCTGTATCTATTTGATACATAGTCATATATTTATATTTTTTTTGATGAATTTGATTTACAGAAATTAAAGATTTTATTTCTTTGTATTGCTGGATTTCTGCGATTTTTTCCTGTGAATAAAAGATTTTCTGAAATATATCTGTCATTTTCGATCCTTGTTTATCTGCATATCGGACAACCATGTCGTTTTACGTAATGATTTAGCATCTTGTTATAAACACGAAATGTGAATTTCGCGCATTGTGAAGTTTCATAAGAAAACGCTTTGCGCTCAATCTCGTGCTTTTTGTTATGCATAGTGCAATCGATATACTTGCATTGGTGCGCATTTAGACAATGTAATGTATAGCTTGCGTGACTAAAGGGTTTTTCGTCGTGCAAGTCCTTGCGCAAACTTGCAGTTAACAGAAATTCTTTTGTGGTCAAAGACAAGGTATACCATTTATATGCATCATTGTTTATGGCGCAATATTTTATATCGGCAGCATTTTTATCAATGATGTCCAATATCATCCAATGTTCTTTTGGTAAAAACCATTTCTGAAAAATATTTATCATTTTATTTACCTTGCTTATTTGTTTCGACATAACTTGGACGCAAATACATTGGAATCACAGGTTCTATTTTGTTGTCTTTCAACTTCTGTTGAACAATTTGGACACCCAATTTTAAATCAAACGGTTTATGCCCAACGGTTCGTGGCCATTCCATTTGTTTGGTTTCCAATTCATCAATCGACATAGTGCAGGGGGCTAAATTATTTGCGCCCACAAAGAAATCACCGTGCCCAGATTCAATCGCAACAAATGCATCCGGTGTTGCCGCTAAATACAATTCAAACGCATTAATTGGCACAACTGGAACATTTAACCCCAATGCCAAACCTTTGGCATAGGCAATACCAATGCGAATACCAGTGAAACTGCCTGGACCGACAACAACACCAATTGCAGTTAAATCAGACCATTTTGCGCCACATTCGTTAATGAAATTTTCTGTTTCGATTGGTAATGATAACGACTGTTTTTCGGTGACAATGCGCTTATAGTTGTCGTCTAACACGAATTCCAGATCGTTACCAGAAGAGTTTATTATTAAAATCATTTAAATTTTCCGATTGCAAATAGGTTATATACTTTTTTGGATGCAATTTGTCCAAAACGGTCAATAACTTTGGATTGTTTGTTTAAAATTGCGCATCTATAGGTTGCGGGAATAAAATTATTATTGTCGGGCAAACTATCTATTTTTGTTTTAATTACTACAATATTATATTTGTTCGATGTTATCATTAAGCAATAGTCCATCCATGTTTCATTAAGCAGGCTTGCCATTTTATTTGCGCGGACAATATGTGCTGCTGGATATTGCATAAAATTTTCTTGAATAAAATCATAATGCAAAAGTTCATAGCATGTTCGTGCATCCAGTTGTTGTTCTGGATTGGTGGTATTTTCTGCAAGATAGGAATCTTTGCCAAATGCGCTTTGTTTTTTCATAACCGGACTCCAAACCCAATCTTTTTGCTAAACCCAGCCGATTTATGCAATGCCAAAAGTTCATCAATTTTTGCTATTGTAAATTCTGTTGGTGTATCTTCGCCGTTGTTTTTAAGCAATTCACGGCGCAACATTGCCGCCAATTCGCGTTGCAATTCACGAACACCTTCTTCGGCGGTATAGTTTTGAATAATATGACGAATTGCATCATCACTAATTGTTATGTTTTTGAAATTCCACCCAGTATCGTGCGCCGCGCGTTTTATCAGGTGTTCACGCGCAATACGAACCTTTTCATCCATGCTGTAGCCCGGGATTTCAATAATTTCCATACGGTCTTTTAATGCCGATGAAAAATTCAAACTGTTTGCAGTTGCGATAAACAGAACATTGGACAGATCAAAATCTACTTCCAAATAATGATCGCGAAAAGTTTTGTTTTGTTCCGGATCCAATATTTCCAGTAATGCAGATTCTGGATCACCACGCCAATCGCGTCCCATTTTATCAATTTCATCCAGGACAATAACAGGATTGTTTGCCTTACTACGCTTTAATGCGTCCATAATGCGGCCAGTTTGTGCACCAATATATGTTTTGCGATGTCCGCGAAAATGCGCTTCGTCCGAAATGCCACCCAGGGATATGCGTTGATATTTGCGACCCAATGCAGCCGCAATAGATTTGCCGAGTGATGTTTTTCCAACACCTGGTGCGCCGACAAAGCATAAAATGCTGCCCTGGTTACTGCCAGTTTTTTTCATAACAGCAATATGTTCCAAAATGCGCTCTTTAACGGCGTCCATACCGGAATGTTCGCTGTCCAGTATTGCGCGTGCAGTATTTAAATCAATCGGCTGATTGTCAGATTTGTCCCATGGCATAGACAACAATTCTTCCAAATATGCCTTTAACAAACCGCCTTCGTTAGACATTGGGGACAGTGTGCGCATACGCCGCCATTCAGACAAAGCTTTTTCTTTTGCATCTATTGGCAGTGGCGATTTTTCAATGCGGCCGCGCATGTTTTCGGCATCCATCTCTTCGCTATCATCGCCCATTTCGCGTTGAATGGCACGCAGTTTTTCCTGTAAAATAGCATCACGGCGACCTTTTTCCATCTGTTGATTGATGCGGCGATTGATGGAATCTTCGATTTTCAAGGTTTCCGCCATCAAATTTACTTGTTCCAGCAAAATAATAAGCTTTTCGCGCCATGTTGGTGCAGACAAAATGCTAATGGCGACATCTGTATCAATATCAAGCATTTGCACCACCGCATCTACAAACGCAGGCAGTGGGTAATTCTGAATAACAGTGCGCAGTTTGTCCATTTTGAATTTGCGTGCAGCAGACATTGCCTGGATATTATTAGCAATCTTGTCACGCAGGGCGATTGTCTGTTCAAATTCAGTGTCATCCAAAATCTCAATCGGGGTTATATCACCCATAAATACGCCATCGTCCATGGTAATATTGTCAATACGAACCGCGGCAGTCGTGCGAATAATTGCATGAACAGAATTATCTGGCATACGCAAAACCTGGGCAATTTCGCCGATTGTGCCAATGTTATAGATTTCATCGGGGCTGGTTGGGTGAACCCAAGTGCGCTGTGCGGTTAAAACAACCCGTTTTGCATTATTGGCGGCGGCTTCAATACACGCAACAGCCAATGGGTTATCAACATAAACCGGCACAGTAAGACCTGGACTTACGACCAAATCACGAAAAGGCAATATATATTCTTTCATGGTGATTATAAATATAGAATAATTTTGCAACTTTTCAAGGTATAAAAAACCGCCCAATCGGGCGGTTGAGATTTACTTGATTTTATCGGTCATTACTTCGCCACCGGAATAGTATTTGTATGCATCTGGGATAAATGCTATTAACCCCCAATTTTTGTCGTTTGGTCCAGTGTAGCCGAACATTTTGTATGAATCATCCCAATATTGCATGCGCTCAACCGGATTTTCAACAATAATCATACGACCAAACAGACGAACAGCATTGTGTGTTTGTGGGTTATAGTAATACAAACCCACTTTATCATTTTTCTTTATTTGTTCCATTTTTGGTGAATAAAGGCCAGTTAAAAAGTGCAGATACAAATTTTCCGCCTTTTCGTTCATTGTGTTCATTAAATGGCGTGTTTCTGGGTATTTGTCCAGGTTAATAGTGCTTAAATACGCAAACGGACACGAATGAACGATCTTTAAAATATGTTCCAGAACTCTGTTGGTCATAATTTTCCCCTTTGGTTTTATACGGAAAATTATATATCGACCCCAGAAAATATGGTATTGGAAGGAATTCTTAAAATTATTCGGATTTCTTTTCTAATTCATCAAGAATTGTGTTTAATTTGCGCAAAGAACTGTTTGCACAACCGCGTCCGCGCCATGTCATAATTTCTTCGCCAGTCTTTTGATCGGCGATTGATACATTAAAATTCCACCACCAAAATCCATTAAACGGACACCAAATCGGGTTAAATTTTTCGGTGCGTTCTGCGATTTTGACTACATAACGGGCATTGTGTGGAATTTCATTAGTTTCAACATCGCCAGAAATATCTTCGCCACTGATACGCGTGCTGTTTTTCATTTTTCCAACCACAACGTTGAAACCACGTTTTTCAAGGGTTTCTTTTATGCTGCGTCTCATGCCGTAACCACCACGTGTTGCATAAATCGTTTGTGATTTATCCATCGTATTTGGTTTAACGTAAACACTGTTGCATGCGGCAAGTAATAAAATTGGCAGTAAAAGGAATTTTTTCATAACGCACCCCTATAAAATGGCGCACCCGGCGCGAGTCGAACGCGCAACCTTTGCCTTCGGAGGGCAACACTCTATCCAGTTGAGCTACGGGTGCATATGCGGTATTATACGATGTTGCGGTAAAAATGCAAGTGGCTTATCCCCGTTGCAATAATGCCATCATAAAATCGTCCAAATCACCGTCCAAAACGGCGTCAGAATCTGTTTTTTCAACGCCAGTACGAACATCTTTTACCAGTTGATATGGGTATAAAACATAGTTTCGAATTTGACTGCCCCATTCAATCTTTTTTTGGTTGGCTTTCGCAGCGTCTTCTTCAGCGGCACGTTTTTGCATTTCCAATTCATACAGGCGTGAACGCAACATCTTCATTGCCATATCTTTGTTTTGAA
>Ga0310786_10009593_pt1 | contig 12268 bp, 9 predicted proteins | sample AusTroGonzalo_MG_FD_203881 | JGI IMG/M metagenome (GOLD analysis project Ga0310786, IMG submission 203881) | Bovine rumen microbial communities from tropical cattle in Woodstock, Queensland, Australia - Gonzalo_03 (v2) (version 2) | ecosystem: Host-associated > Mammals > Digestive system >...
GTACGCGTGTAGAAACGCGACGAAATCGCCGCCGAAATGGTCGCGGACACCGTTCAAAAGCCCGTCATGCGTGGCATCGAACGCAAAACGCCCGCCGTCTGGAGCGGTAATGTAGTGCGTCGAGCCGATGACGTAGTCGAAGTCGCCGCGCATGAAGCCAGTGTCGTACTCCGCCTCAATGCCGCAAAGGATGCGGATCTTTCCCTCGTATTTCGCGGCAAGACGGCGGATCTCCGCCTTGTAGGCGCCAAGGTCCTTCACCATGTCTGAGTGCGACGAAAAGCCGAGGACGTCAAAACCCTTCTCGATTGCGGAAACAACCATCTGCTCTGGCGTTCCTGCGCCGTCGCAAAACGTCGTGTGGGTATGAAAGTTTGTCTTCACCTGACAAGACCTTCGTCTTCGGCGCAGCCGAGAACGAGGTTCATGTTCTGGATCGCCGCGCCCGAGGCGCCCTTCCCGAGGTTATCGAAGCGCGCGACGAGAACGACGCGATCTCCGTTTCCGTAACAAGAGACTTCGAGGGAGTCGCGGCCGGAAAGCCCGGCAGACGAGAGAAAGCCCCCTTCTGCCGCCGCAGGATCGTCGGCAAAGCACACCAACCCGTTCCCCATTCCCCATTCCCCGTAATATTCGCGGTAGCACGCCTTTATCGCCGCGAGGTCGCGGTCAAAGAGCGGCACCGTAACTTCCATGCCGCTGTAGTGCGGTACAACGATCGGCGAGAAGCAAGGCGCGGCATCAAGGCCACAGACCTTCACCATCTCGGGTAGATGCTTGTGCGACTGGCCAAGCGCATACTGCCTACCACCCGCAAGCAAATCCCGTTCCCCATTCCCCGTTCCCAGTTCCCCATACTCCGCTATCATTTTCTTGCCGCCGCCGGAATAACCGGTGAGGGAGAACGCAGAGAGCTTTTCGTCCTTTGCGACTATCCCAGCGCGGACAAGCGGCTCGACGAGGGCGATGAAGCCAGAGGCGTGGCAGCCGGGATTCGCAATGCGCTTCGACTTCGCGATTGCGGCGCGGCGACCGGCGAGTTCGGGGAAGCCGTATTCCCAGCCGTCAGACGTGCGGTGCGCGGTAGAGGTGTCGATGATGACGGTGTTCGGGCTCTCGACGAGCGAGACCGCCTCTATTGCCGCCGCATCGGGAAGGCAGAGAAAGGCGACGTCGCAGGAGTTCAGCGCGTCGCGCCTTGCTGAGACGTCCTTGCGAAGCTCGTCGGGAAGCACGACTAGTTCAAGATCCGCGCGCGACGAAAGCCGCTCGCGGATCCTGAGGCCGGTCGTCCCGGCACTTCCATCAATAAACACCCTCTTCACTAACCCCTGACTCCTGACCCCTAACTACTGACCCCTAACTCCAACTCTGAACTCCAACTACCGGCCCCTCACTCCCACTCGATTGTGGCCGGGGGCTTCGGGGTGATGTCCCAAACGACGCGGTTCGCGCCCTTGACCTTGGTGGCGATCTTCTCTGCGACCTTGGTCACGAACTTGAACGGAAGCTCGACAATGCCCGCCTTTACGAACTGCTGGGTCGAGATGGCACGGATGGCGATCACGTAGCCGAACGTGCGTGCGCCGTTCTTGACGCCGACGGACTTGACGTTCGTGTTGATTGCGAAGAACTGCTGCGCCTTCTTGTCGAAACCCGCCTTGTGCATCTCGTCGCGGAAGATGAAGTCGGCCTGACGGAGAATGTCGAGCTTCTCCTTCGTGAGCTCGCCGATGCAGCGAACCGCGAGGCCAGGCCCAGGGAACGGCTGGCGCATGACCATCTCGTCGGGAAGCCCGAGGAGCTTGCCGACCTTGCGGACCTCGTCCTTGTAAAGGTACTTGACGGGCTCGACGAGGCCCTTGAAAAGGATGTCCTTGGGGAGGCCGCCGACGTTGTGATGGGCCTTAACCGCCTTATGGCCGCCGACACCCGACTCGATGATGTCGGGATAGATCGTGCCCTGGCCGAGAAACTCGATGTTGCCGTACTTCTTCTGAAGATCGCGCGCAGTGTCGGCGAAGACCTTGATGAACTCGCCGCCGATGATCTTGCGCTTCTTCTCAGGATCCGTCTCGCCCTTCGCCTTGTCGAGGAAGCGCTTCTCGCAGTCGAGCGCGATGAGGTTCACGCCAAACTGGCCCTTGAAGACCTTCTTGATCATCTTGCCTTCGTTCAGGCGCATGCAGCCGTGGTCGACAAAGACACAGACAAGCTGCTTGCCGATGGCCTTGTAGAGAAGCGCCGCGCAGACTGACGAGTCAACGCCGCCGGAAAGCGCGAGCAGGACCTTCTTGTCGCCGACCTGCTTCTTGATCGCCTCGATCTCCTCCTTGATGTATTTCTTCGCGTTGAAGGTCTTGCCGACGCGGGCAAGGCGCTCTTTCTCTGCCTGATTCATGTTTCCTCCTTTATGCGTTAAACTTCAAACTTCCTAGCACGTCGCGCAACTATTCCTCGTCGGCAAGTTCCTCGTGGATGAGCTTACGCTTCGCGTCCTTTACTTCATCCACCTTCTGCGCGGACTTTGACTTTGTCCCATCGGCGTTGCCTTTTGCCTCAGTCGTGCCCTTTTCGTTGGGCTTGCCCTTCTTCGGCTTGTAGCCATACCCATAGCCATAACCGTAGCCGTAGCCGCCATAGCCATAGTGTCGGTGGGACGTCGGATCGAATACGGACACGTTCGAGACCTCAACGTCGTTGACGACGACACCGAGAATGTTAGCTCCGGCCTCGGTGAGACTCCTGGAGCAGTACTGGATGGGCCTAAAGTGCGTGCGGTCGGGGCAACACATAATAATGACGGAATCAACATGCGCCGCGAGCGAGACGACGTCGCCGACGATGCCGTAAGGCGGCGCGTCGACCACAACGCGGTCGTAATTGGCACGAGCCCACTCGAAAAAGTCGGTCACGGCTGCGGAGCCGAATATCGTCGCAGGAGAGACACCCTCGGGAGGAAGCGAGCAAATAACGTCAAGTCCAGGCACTTCAGACTTGTTTACGAGCTTTGCGAAGTCCGGCTTGTCGCCGCCGTTCGCGGTCTGCAGGACATGAGAAAAACTCCTGTCCTGAGTCAATTCAATGCCCCAGACCTTCGCGAGACGCGGACGCCTCAAGTCGAAATCGACATGAAGAACCTTCTTGCCGGTCTGCGCATGAGAAATGGCTACCGACGTAGAGGTAATCGTCTTGCCTTCGCCTGGCTGCGTGGAGATAATAAGAAGGCAATGAGTAAATGCCTCATAGCGCGGCGAGTCGAGTAGATTCCTCAAGCCCGCTACGGCCTCGGAGAACTGCGAGTACTTGTCCTCGATGAGGAAGCGTGCAACCTGTTCGCGACGTTTGCGACGGACGTGTGGGAAGACAGCCAGCACCTTGAGGGCAAGACGTCCCTCGATGTCGGAGAGATTCACGACCGTGTCCTCAAGGTTGTCTATCACTAGCACGAACAAGAACCCGAGACCAAGCGAAAACACGACACCAATGCCGAAGATGATTATCGGATTGGGCAGGACTGGCTTTGACGGAACCGTCGCCTGACGCGCCACGCGGACGATCTCGTTGTTCGCCTCGGACTGGATGCGCATCTTGTTCTCCTCGAGGATGAGGCTCTCGAGAAGGCGGTGGGCGACGCCGTATTCCGCCTCGAGCTTGCCGAGCCCGGACTCTGCGAATACGATCTGCTGTTCAACGGAGGCGAGGTCGTTCCGGAGATCCGCCTGCTTCTGCCTGAGGTTCGCAAGCTGGTTCCTGACGACGTTGAGGGTAGAGCGGCCAGTCAGAAGAGCGCGGGAGCTCGCGTCGAGGAAGCGCTGCCTCGCGAGGTCAAGCTCCTTCTTCTTCGACACGACCTCGGGATGATTCTCGGTATAGGCGACGAGCAATCCCTGGTAGGCGCCGGAAGCATCCTGGAAGGCGCGGTACTCCTTCGATATGTCTTCGGCACGCGGAATGCCTGCGGACAGCGTGCCAAACGTCTCGGGGTCCTTCTGCACCTCTGTGAGAAGCTTCTCCCATTCGATAAGCTGGGTCTCCTGGGTCTCAAGTGCAAGGATGTCGGCAGTCGTCTTGGAAAGCCCCTGGGAGATCGTGTCGCGCGAGGAGCGCAGGTTGTCGACCTTGTGAGTCGTGCGGAAATCAAGAAGCTGCTTCGTGATCTTGTCGACGTCACGACGCTTCTTTTCGACGTTCTCATGCGTCTGGCTGACGGCCTTGTCGCAACGAACCTTGTTCTCCTCGTCGGTGTACGCCTCTATCGACTCGGCGTACGCGTTCGCGAGAGCCGCGGCGAGCTGAGCAGACTTGGAGCGGACGGCAATGGTGATGATTCGCGAATTGCGCTGGAGCTCGAGCTTCGAGTCCACGAGCGTCGCGACGATGTCGTCATCAGACACGGTCGAGGCAGGGTTGCTCGTCCTGTACTGCTGCTGGATCATCAGCACGATCTTCTCGGAACGCCAGTCGGAAATTCGCGTGTTGAAGATTTCGGCGTAGTTGGCGCCGAAATCTGGCAACGACTCGTCGAGGGCACTCGAAGTGCCGCGCGTTACACGTCTCATGTCGATTGTAAACTCGCTCTTCGCCTCGTAAATCGTCGGGGAAATACGATAGACCGCAAACGAAACGATCAAACCGACAAGAAGAAACACAAATACCGATAGCCAGCGCTGAGAGACGACCCTGAGCATTCGACTCATCGTGATGGTGCCGACTATGGAGCCGTCTTCGCCTTCGCCACCATAGCCACCGTAAGAGCCATAAGAACCATATGAACCATATGAACCATACGAACCATAGGAGCCGTATGCACCATAGGCCCCGCCATACTTGGGGCCACCGCCGTAATACATAGGGGCCTGTCCGCCGCCGTAGTACATTGGGCCCTTGCCGCCGTAGTACATCGGCCCCGTAGCCTTCGTGCTTCCGTAATAGAGGGGTTTGTCCGCCATGTTTTATTTCTCCGTCAAAGAGTCGCCGTCTGCCTTTTTAGGCGCCGGGAAGGCGCTGCCAGCCATCGCAAGCATGGCCGATGTCAGCATCATCGTCTCAGAACGCCAAAAGGAATGGTCATAGAACCCGCAAGCTGCGACAACCAGGAGCGCAATAGGGCCAAGCGCACAGGCGGGATGGAATATAAGCGCGCCGAAGCCATGGCGCGACTTTGAAAGGATGTCGGCAACCGCGCGGAACGCGCGGAGCGCATACGTCCACAGGAGAAAGAGCAAAGGGGCGACGAAGAACGCGACTCCTGTTATTCCACGCTCCGCGAGCATCTGCATCCATCCATTGAGCGCACCTGCCTGGTTCGAGGCGAACATAGCCCAATCGGACTCCCTGGCGTTAAACCGAATGTCAAACCCGAAGGTGCCGAGCCCGGTGCCGAGCCAAGGATTGTCCTTCCATACCTTTTCGGCAACCTCCGAGAGAGCCGATCGAAGCGCAAGAACACCATCTGGGAATAGCTGCGCGCCATCTTCGCCGAAGAATATTGCAAGCTTCTGGGCCTTGATCCCCTCGGGCACGACGCCCATCACGAAAAGAACCGGAAGAACCGCAGCAACAAGCAGAAAGGCAAGGCTCTTCGGCACGACGAGACCACCCATGCGACGATGGGCGTACGCAAGTGCGCAGGCCATCACGACTACAGCGCAGGCTGCGTGAGCAAGTATCACAATGTCGGAAGCGAAAAGATAGAGACCTATGGCAGAACCGCCGACCGCGATGGCTAAAAGCGGCATCGCGCGATTCCACTTGCGCTCAAACGCACCGGCTATGGCGACCATCGAACCCATAAAGCAAAGCCCGAACGCCGTTCCGGGGTATGTCGCGTCAACGGTCAAGCATGCCGCATAGCGCAAGGCCGCGGGATTATCAAAGACACACGCAAGCCCGGCTACAACGGCCGCTATGCCCGCGAGGAGTGCGGCAACAAACAGAAAACAAACGCGCGCGGACTTCCCTAGCGCATGCCGTCCCGCCTGCATAAGAACAGCCACACCTACTACAGAGGCAAACGGGAGATATCCGCTGCCGTCTACGCAGCCAGGGAGGAAAGGAAATGTCGCGCCGGAGAGGCTCCAGACGGCCTTTTCGGCATCATACGACATTCCAATGCCGCCATTGAGCCATCTGATGCCCGCAACCAGGACAAGCACGAGCGAAAACCAGAAAAGCGGGTCGCGGGCAATAGAAGACGCAACGCGAAAGCGGGCGTCATGCAACGTCTCGTCCACGCGGCGCGATGGCTCGAGGACAGTCCAGGCCAACGCAAGGAGCGAGAGCCAAATGACCGTCCTCGCCGTCCATAAGTCGTCGCAAAACGGGAAAAGGAACAGCGGCGCAACCGCCAGCAAGGCAAGGTGCGCCGCCAGACCGTACTTGGATATGGCTTTCTGCACTTCAGTACGTCAGACGCATACCGACCGTGCCGCGGAAGCGGTCGTAATCGTAGTTGTGCCCGCGAACATTGCCGCCGTCGCACATGTCGGTCTGATACTCGATCCTGCCATAGAGCTGGAGGAAGCGGTTGAGCGTGTAATTCAGGCCGAGACGAGCGGTGATTATGTCGTCGTCGTAGTCATAGCCACGCGTGTAGGAGTACTCGTGCGTCTCACGACGGTAGTTGAGGTCGAGCGTGGCGTTGAGCTTGCCGCGAACCATCGAGTGGGCAACACCCCAGCTGATGGAGTCGACGCGGATGGCGCTGCACACCTCGCGCTCGGAGGGCTGATAGTAGCTCGCGGCGAGGAGCATCATGTTCCACGTGTCCGTGATCTTCCACTTGCCTGAAACCTGATAAGTCCAGCCATCAACCTCATCGGCATCGCCATCGGCATACTCGAAGCGGCTCCAGCCGGTCAAGACGCGGTACTCGATCTTCTCGGTAGCGCGTGTTCCGAAACCAGCCATGAGGGACCAGCCGCGGGACTCGTCGGAGTAGCGGACGTTGTTGGGGACATTATCTTGCTGGTACCAGCCATAGTTTGCGGCAACGATGATATCGGTCCACTTGGAAGCGACATAACCGACCTCCCCGCCAACGAGCGTGCGCTTCCAGCCGTAGAGCGGAGCATAGGACTTGACATTGTTGTCATAGTCCAACATATAGTAAGAGGCGTCAAAAGCGGCATGGAGATGCTCGTTGATACGACGCTCAATGACACCGGCCGCCTGGAATGTCTTGCGGTCGCGACCAATGCCCCTGCCGCTATGATCGGACATGTCATCGTCCTGCGCGATCTGAGTAAAGCTCTCAGAAAGGAGGACGCTCCAACCCTTCTCGTTCGGGAGCGAGTCAGTCCACTTGAAGGAAAGGTTCTCGCCAAAGCTGGATTCATTGAGCTGGTTGCTATAGCGGTTGTAGGCATGATACCTGTACCACGCGCGGCCAGCAATCTCCCAATTCTCGCCCTTGTATTCCGCGCCGAGACCGGGATTGACGACCCATGTCGAGCCAGACTTCGCATGTTTTGCGGAATCAACGTTGGAGTCATAGGTGTACGAAAGCGACACATACGGACGGAGCGTCATGCGCTCGCCAATCTTGAAGCCGCTGGGTCTGTCGACAACATCGGCAGACGCCGTCAAAATCGATGCAGACACGGCCATCGCCGTGGCAAGAGTTGAAAACTTGATATTCATTGTTTTACCTCCGGTTCTCAAAACTATCTTTAATGAACCTGACTATGTTAGGGATAGTGAACAGGTTCTTGTGGTTCAGTTGGCGCAACATAAAAGCCACGCGTGGTGCGCGATCCTCGCTTGTTGCCAGGATTGTACTTGGCATTGGGATCCATCGTGCGAGGAAGCCGAGAAATCGACGCATTCGACGAAAGAGGATCAACGCCATCGACAATGTCCAAAGAGTTCGGATTGCTAAATGCAGGGGCAAAAAGGGCAGTAATGGATGACGAGGCATCCGAAAGGCTGCACTCACTCGCCAAATCGGCTAAAAGCGCGTCGCCAAGGGACGTCACAATGAGAACCATATTGAGATCGGGCTGCTTGCCAGCATCGGCGGCGCCGAGCATCGGATCGTAGGTCTTCTCCTGGCCAATGCCAAGCGCCGGCGAAATCCACTCGTTCTGCGCAAGCGACCTCGTCTCCGTGTCCTTCAGGGCGCCGACGAGCGTGTCGCGAAGATCGGAGGGCGCCCCATTGGAAGCGCGAAGAAGCATGAGGATTGCGAACGTGTTGCGGACGCCGGCGTTATCGGCGGTCGCGTTGCGCTCCTGAACCTTGTCAAGCAGATTGAGCGCCGTCTCCTTGTACTGGTCATCGGTATAGGTCTTGGAAGGATCAGCCGCACGATTGAACATACCGGCCGCAAACTGCTCGTTGATGGCAGTGAGCGACTCCGGAGGAACCGTGGCGAACACCTCAGCGACGAGCGTGGTGAGGTTGCCCTTCTGCGCACCCTTAAGTGCCGCAGTATTCACTTCTACGAATTTCGAGGTCTTCTCCTCGGGGGAGCCAGGCATCTTCGCGATCGCCGCATTGACGTCGGCGAGGAAAGAGGCCTGATCAGCCGCGGCCAACTGCTTCATCACTGAAGTCATAGACGCTGGATTTGAGATAATATCGCCTATCTTGCCGCGAGCATCGGCAGACGACATCGTCTTGTCCTGGGCGAACAGCACAGAGGCTATCGCCATTGTTCCTATCATTAGTAGTTTCTTCATTTATTTACTCCCCATTTTTGGAAATCAATACCATGTCTCAGGCACCCAGACCACGTCGCCGGCACGGAGGACTATGTCCTTCTCGATCCTGCCCTTCTCGCCGATTTCGATAAGATCTATGGTGTAAGTCGTCTTCTTGCCGTCCTTGTCGCGACGGCTAACCCGGATATTGGACTTGTCGGCAAACGGTCTCAGACCACCCGCAGCCTGCAGAACCTTAGTCACCGTGAGATCCATAGTGGAAGGCATGTTGACAGGCCCCTGCGAAGCAACCTGGCCAAGAACAGTGACAGTTCCCCACGGGCTCACGCCCTTGCCGTCATACGGCGCGAAGGTGACGGTGATCTGTGGCTGCTTGTAGTATTCTGAATACAGCTTCACAAGCTTCTGCTTCAAGGCGTCGAGCGTCAACCCGTCGCATGCAACCGGAGACTGAAGAAGATGCGGAAGTGTTATATCCCCGTTTTGGTCGACCAACACCTGCATGTTGACAGGCGCGGTCGCACCAGAGCCAACAACAACAACAAGGGCTATGCCAGGCCTGACACGCGGCTCAAAATAGACTGGGCTAGTTTCAACACCCTCATCATCAGGCGCGAAGAATTTGGTGAAAAAAGTGCACCCGCCTGCGCACATAAGCACACAGACGAAACACGCCAAGACGGCGATTCGTTTGCACAGTTCAACCATTTGGTGCGTATTATACCGCAAAATGACCTCCCGTGTCAATGGTGATTCTGCGTTTTTCTTCCCCCAAATGGTGGAAGACAATCCTATGCGCCGTCAAAGGAATTAGCGATCCAGCCCTCTCGGGCCACTCGATTGCGAAAATGGCACCCCTTGCAAGGTAGTCCTCCCAGCCAATCGCCTCCACGTCCTCTTCGCCATGGAGTCGGTAGAGGTCCATGTGGACAAGTAGCACATCGGGAGACTGGTGCTCCTGCACAATGCAGAAAGTTGGCGAGGTCACGCGCCCTGGCACCCCAAGCGCGGCGGCGAGCCCCTGCGTGAAAGTTGTCTTGCCAGCACCAAGGTCGCCTTCAAGACGGACGACGTCGCCCGGCTTTAGCTCCTTGGCGAGTTCCTTAGCGAGCGCCCATGTCTCCTCGACACTCGAAACCTCGAAAACGCCCTTCAATTAAGAACGCCCTCCCTCGCGAGCTCTCGGAAGCACTCCTTCATGTAGCGCGACGAAAAGGCACAGGCATGGGGCATACGAACGAGGTTCCACGGTACACTTTTCGCCGCGGCAAGCCCCTTGCCGCGCGACCCGATCCTGGGGTTGAGAGCCGTCGGCTCGTGCTTGAAGACGTCGAGATAGGCGCCGGCAAGCCTCCCTTCCTTGATTGCCGCGAGAAGCGCATCCTCGTCAACGGCATTCCCGCGACCGACGTTGACGACCACGCACTTCTTCGGGAGGCGGCGAATGAGCCGCGCGTCGAGGAAGTCGTCCGTTTTCGTATCCGATGGCAACGCAATTATGAACCAGTCGGCGCGGCGAAGAAGCGAACTGGGGATTTTTTCGGTTGTTGAACGTCCATCATGGAAGTTTTTCAAAGTGAAAATCCCGTGGCGCGTAATTCCAAAGCACTCGACGCCAAATGGCTCAAGACGCGCGGCGATTGCACGACCGATGCGCCCAAAGCCCGCAATCACGGCCGTCGTGCCCTCCAAGTCACCGCAGTGCTCGGAAAGCTCCTTGCGCGGCCACATGGGGCCCTTCCAAAAGAACCCGCGAGTCCACGCGAGAAGGAAGCCGAGAACGGTCTCAGAAATTATAGGGCCGTGGAACGAACCAAAATGAACCTTTACGCCCTTTGGCGCATCGCGCCACGCGACAAGCTCACGCCCCGCCGCTGGCGTCGCAAGAACCTTGAGCTTCGTCGCGCGCGCGAACCACTCCTTTTTGAAGTGCCAGACAACTGCATGCGTCACAGTGGGGAGCGCCTTAAGAAACGCGCGCTCGCTTTTGACGCGCACGACGCGGCTCCCCTTCGGAACGAGAGACCTGAAAAGCTTCAGGTCCCCGTCGTTCGCCCGAAAGCACCTCTCGGGCCATTCAAGCCAAATTACGTATCTATTCACGCCAATCTCTATCCACTAGTCACTAGCCACTGCTCACTAGTCACTAGCCACTACTCATCCAGCTTGCCCTTGTAGGCGACGCGGCGAACCTTGCCGATCGAAGTGCGCTCAAGGGGTTCCTTCCAAACAACGACCTTGCGAACGCGCTTGTAGTCGGCAAGCTCGGCGCTCCGCTCCTGCGTGCGCTTGACCGCGGCCTTCTCGACCTCGGCCCAGTCGGGGAGCGTGCCGCCGTTCTGTTCCTTGAACCATTCCTCGTTCGGATAGACGATCGCTCCAACCTTCTCGCCGGGATCGCCGCCCATCGTGTAGCCGACAACAACGACGTCCTGAATCGCGGGATCCTTGCCGATGACGTTCTCGACCTCCTCGGGGTAGATGTTCTTGCCCTCGCGGTTGACGATAAGCGCCTTCTTTCTGCCGCGGATCGTGATGAGCCCGTCCTCGTCTATGGACGCGAGGTCGCCAGTCGCGAACCACTCACCGTCGAACGCCTCCTGCGTCGCCTTTTCGTTGTGGAAATAACCCTTCATGACAATCGGGCCCTTTACCTGAAGCTCCCCGACGCCCGCCTCGTTTCTGTCGGCGAGCCTGACCTCGACGCCATCACAGGGCTTACCGATCGTGCCGACCTTGCAGCAGTCGGCGCTCGTGACGGAGACGACGGGCGAGCACTCTGTGAGCCCGTAGCCCTCGACGAAGTTGACATGGAGCTTCCTAAAGCACTCGAGGACGTGCTTCGGGCACGGTGCGCCGCCGGTAATCATGTAGCGAAGCCTGCCGCCAAGCTTCTGGAGCACCATGTGCATGACAGGGCCCCTAATGCCTATTGCAAGGAGCGTGCGCGCGATCTTCGAAGAATCAAGGCCTTCCTGTATCTTGTCGTAGAGCTTCTCGCAAAGTAGCGGCACGGCACAGAGGACGGAGGGCTTGAGAAGCTTCATGTCGCGAGCGACCGTCCTGAGCGACTCGACGAACTGCATCTCGCACCCGACGAAGAGCGGCCCGAGGAAGTTCGCCGTGAAACTGAAGGCGTGGAAGAGAGGAAGGACTGTGAAGAAGCTGTCGTTCTCGCCGACGTCCGCGTGAAAGGTCTTGAACGCCCCGTCGATGTCGCTGATGAAGTTCCTGTGCGTGAGCATCGCGCCCTTGGGCTTGCCCGTCGTACCGGAAGTGTAGATTATGGAGGCAACGTCCTCCTCGCGAGCCACATGCGCGTCATACCACGCGCCGCCGCCCGAAACGCGGAGCTTGTCGAACCCGACGACCTTGACCTTGCCGATGTTCTGCCCCTCGTTGATGACACCGTCGACGCAGACTATGCCCCTGAGCTTCGGCAGCTTCGACGCGAGGCCCATCATCATCTTGAGATGGTGGACGTCGGTCGTCACGACGACGGCCTCGGAATCGGCCAAGATATACTCGACCTCGGCGTCGTGAAGCTTGGGGTCAAGCGGCACGACCGATACCCCCGCCCCAGACTGGGCGAGATACGCCTC
>Ga0310786_10009594_pt1 | contig 12267 bp, 8 predicted proteins | sample AusTroGonzalo_MG_FD_203881 | JGI IMG/M metagenome (GOLD analysis project Ga0310786, IMG submission 203881) | Bovine rumen microbial communities from tropical cattle in Woodstock, Queensland, Australia - Gonzalo_03 (v2) (version 2) | ecosystem: Host-associated > Mammals > Digestive system >...
ACTTGAAATAATAAACAAAAAAAAGTAATAATATGCCACATCCAAAACACAGATTCTCGCAGACCCGTACGGCCAAGAGAAGAACGCATGATGCGTTGGAGAAAGCGCAGTTGACCACTTGCAGCAACTGCGGAGCCCAGGTTATGTATCACCACGTATGCCCCGAGTGCGGCTACTATCGTGGTAAACTCGCCATCGAAAAAGGTGCCGAGGAGTAAACAACTCTGAGCGAAAAAGAAAGAGGGCGTTTCAGCATGCTGAAACGCCCTCTTCATATTATACCGCTTGGCCGGCGGCGTGGGCGGTGGAGAAGGCTATTTGGAGGTTGTGGCCGCCGGTGTCGGCATCGAGGTTGAGCAGTTCGCCGACGATGTAAAGACCTTGTATTATCTTGGACTCCATGGTCTTGGGGTTCACTTCGTCCACGCTGACGCCCCCTTGCGTGATGATGGCTTCGTTGAAGTCGTGGGTACCTGAGAGGGTGAACGTCACGTTCTTGAGCCATCGGCCCAGGCGGCGGCGTTCCTCGCCGGTGATTTGATGAAGGCGTTTGTAGTATTCTATATGCAGCTGCTTCAATGCCAGCGGTATCAGTTCAGCGGGGAGCCATAGGCGCAGCGCGTCGTTGAAGACACGTGTGCCGTTGGCGGCCAAGTCGGTCTGCAGGCGTCGGTCGAGTTGCTCGGGTGTGAGGGCGGGCTTGAGGTCGAGCGAGGCGGTCAGTTCCTGCCCTTCGTGTAGCGGCCGCGAGGCTGTGCGGCTGGCGCTGAGGACTATAGGCCCTGCCAGTCCGTCGTCGGTGAAGGTCATTTCGCCAAAGTGGGAGGAGAGGCGCCCATCAGAAGAAAGGATGGTGAGCTGTACATTTTTGAGCTGGAAGCCAATCATTTCTTCCGGGATTTTTTCCTGGCAGCGCAGTGCCACCAGTGCGGGCACGGGGTCTATGACGGTATGGCCCAGTTCGCGGGCGATGCGGAATCCGGCACCGGTCGAGCCGGTGGTGGGGTAGGAGAGGCCGCCGGTGGCCAGCACGATATGGCGACAGGCGATACGCTCGCCGTTTTGAAGAATGACGGCGGTGGCTTGTCGGATGGTGTCGTTGAAGACTTCGATGCTTTTTACCGTGGCGTTTTTGCGGATGGTGACGCGGGGGTTGCCTTCCAGTTCGTTGATGAGGGCCAGGAAGATGTCGAGGGCCTTGCCCGAAGCCGGGAACACGCGCCCGCCCCGTTCTTCGGACAGGGGTACGCCGCGGCTCTCGAAGAATTCCATCAGTTCGTGGTTGAAGAAGCGTCCGTAGGCGTTGCGCAACCAGCGCGGGTCGGGACCTATATGTGGAAGGGTGTCGCGCAGCGAGGCGGTGTTGGTAAGGTTGCAACGTCCTTTGCCTGTGATGCGTAGCTTGCGACCGGCCTGGTCCATCTTCTCAAGCAGCAATACCGAACGTCCCCGTTCGGCAGCGGTGACGGCGGTCATCAGTCCGGCAGCGCCGGCACCAACAATAACGGTGTCGTACATCACACCTTGGCGGCTATGTTGATGTAGTCTTCGGGGTGAATGCAGAGTACGGGAATCTGCGACTTGTGCACCACCTGCTGTGCGTTGGTGCCGAGGAAGAACTGCGAGATAACGCGGTCCTGTTCGGTGTTGATAATCACCAGGTCGGCCTTGATTTCGTCGGCGTAGCCGAGCACGGTGTCGCTATAGGTGGAGTAGTTGCGTATTTCGAAATGGTAGGGGATGCCTTCGCGCTCCAGGTAATCGGTACTTTGGCCGATGTAGGTGCGCAGGGCCGACTCTTCCTCCTTGAGGTCGCGGAGTCCGAGGATGTGCACTTCCGAGCCGAAGATTTTGGCCATGGTGGCTGCAGGCGGCACTTTCTGGCGCGAGTTGGTGTTGACGCGCAGGGGTACCACTATGCGCTCCAGCCGTTTGTGGAAGTCGTAACCCTGACGCATGGTCAGCACGGGACAGGGCGAGTCCTGCACAATGCGGGCGGCTTGGCTGCCGATGAGGTATTTCTCAAAGCCCGAGGCGCCGTTGGTACCAATGACAATCAGCGGCGACAGTTCGCGTTTGGCCACTTCGGAAATGGCCGTTGAGACCCGTCCGCTGACAATGGTGTGGTGTATGCTGCCCTTCGTCATTTTAGGGGCGTATTTCTCGCAGAGGGCCTGCAGTTTCTCCTTGGCCAGGGTGGTGAGCATTTCCAGTTGGTCGCCAGTGAAGAGCATTTTCTCGCGCCGTACCCACACCAGCAGTATGTCGCATTGCATGCGGTTGGCCACGTCGACGGCCAGTTCGAGGGCCACATACGAGCCTTCGGAGAAATCGGTTCCTACGATAATGGATTTCATTATATTACGGGATTATTTTCGTTTGCTAACGAAAAGACTGTCTTTTTATTGTGTGCGGAAGTGCGAAAAGTGTGATTTTTTTGTTCGTGCAACCCCCTCCAAACAGGCTTTTTCGAGAGCCAGTGGAGACGAGTTATGTCGTGCACGACATATTTATACCAACACCGAAATTGCTCCGACTTATGTCCAACTGTGGTCGGATTTCGTACGGACTTGGTACGGACTTGGTACGGACTTGGTACGGAGATGGTGCGGACTTGATGCTGATTTAGAGTTGTTTGGGTGTTTTTGACTATTGGTGTATATTGATTATCAGCAAGTTGAATATAATTTTAGTTCCCTTTTGGGAAAGTTCGGGTGAGAAGCAAAGGAGGGTGTGGTGGTCGTCGCCGCGGAGGGTGCGAGGCGGATGAGAATTCAGTTATGTCGTGCACGATATATTTTTTTGACCCTGCACAGGGAGGCCTTGGCGGGGAAGAATTATTTTGTCATGTCAAGAAAAAGTTGTATTTTTGCGGCATGAATGACAGCCTCGACAGTCACAGTATCTCTGCCAAAGAGAAAGAGATAGAGCGTGCGTTGCGCCCTTCGGGGTTCGACAGTTTCGCCGGCCAGCACCAGGTGGTGGAAAACCTGAAAGTCTTTGTCCGTGCCGCCAAGGAACGCAACGAACCGCTCGACCATGTGGTGCTCTACGGCCCTCCGGGTCTCGGCAAGACTACCTTGAGCAATATTATTGCCAACGAGCTGGGTGTCAATATCAAGACCACCAGTGGCCCTGTGCTTGACAAGCCGGGGGACTTGGCTGGTCTGCTCACCTCGCTGCAGCCTAACGATGTGCTGTTTATCGACGAAATACACCGTCTGTCGCCCGTGGTCGAGGAGTACCTCTATTCGGCGATGGAGGACTTCCGCATCGACATCATGATTGAAAGCGGTCCCGCGGCCCGTTCAGTGCAACTGAACCTCAAGCCGTTTACCCTTATCGGTGCCACTACGCGCAGCGGTATGCTCACCGCCCCGTTGCGTGCACGTTTCGGTATCAATTGTCGCTTGGAATATTATGATGCCGAGACGCTTATGAGGATTGTCAACCGTTCCGCCGGACTTCTGCAGGTGAAGATTACCAGTGAGAGCGCCATCGAGATAGCGCGCCGCTCGCGCGGCACCCCCCGTATTGCCAACCGGCTGCTGCGCCGTGTGCGCGACTTTGCGCAGGTGAAGGGCGACGGCACCATCACGCTCGACATCGCGCGGTACGCCCTACAGGCGCTCAATGTCGACCGCAACGGTTTGGACGACATGGATATCCGTATCCTCACCACCATCATAGACAAGTTCAAGGGTGGTCCTGTGGGAGTCAATACCATTGCCACCGCCGTCGGCGAGGATGCCGGCACGGTGGAGGAGGTCTACGAGCCCTACCTCATACAAGAGGGCTATCTGATGCGCACCCCCCGTGGCCGCGAAGCCACCATGCTGGCCTATCAGCATCTTGGCAAAATCAAGGCCAACGGCAACCAACAGGAGCTCTTCTAACTCTCTTTGAAATAGTTATATCAACATCTTCACCATCTTTTGTCCGACTGTGGACAGAAGTCGGGGGGGCAAAATGCGGTACTCCTATTGTTGCTTCTCTTGTGAAATGTTAAAAAATATAAATATAGTTAAACGGTGAGCCGAAAAGAGGCACTTCTGCGTCTTATAGACATAGAGAATAAAAAAGATTCATGAAGAAGTTTGTGTTCCTTGTTGCGCTTGCCGTTTCGGTAGCGGCCTCTGCCCAGGGGCTGTGCGGGGCGGTGTCGGCCACCGAGGGGGACGATTTCTGGCTGACTATGTTGCTCCCTTGGCCGAGAGAGGTGAATGCCGAGGATGGCAGTATCGAGGTGTACGGCGCGCGCCTGGAGTTGTATGTGACCGGTGAGCCTGGTACGAGGGTGCAAGTGGATAATCCGCTGACGGGGTGGTCGGATTGGGTCTTCATCGGCAGCGGCGGTTGGGGTAGTATCTTGATTCCAAGAATATATAATAGTTATCTGGATGCGTATGTCGCGGAGGGCTACCATGTGACGGCCGAGGCCACGGTCTCAGTGGCGGCGGCGAACATTATTGTCAACGCCACCGATGCCGCGTCGGTGCTGACCACCCGTGCGCTAGGCTCGCGCTATGTGGTGCAGGACCATGTGTCGAGTGGTAGTGGAATATTCGGTGGCGAGATAGCTATACTGGCGGTCGAGGACAACACATGGATTACCTGCTACCTGCCGTGCGATGCCTTGGGCGGCACGTTGCATGCCGGCGACTTGGTGCGTCGGCAACTGATGCGTGGCGAAGTGCTCCGCCTGATGGTCGGTGGCGCCGATTCCCTTACAGGCATGGAGGTGACCTCCAATGGCAAGCCCTTCGCCCTGTTCGAGGGGCACCCCTTGGCCTATGTGGAGGATGGGGCTATGGACCACCTCTTCGAACAGGCGGTGCCGGTGACAATGTGGGGCAGCGACTATGTGCTAGTGCCCTTCTGTGGTCGCAATGGGGACTGGGTAGGCTATGTGGGTGGAGACATCGTGAAGGTGACGGCTGCCGACAGCTGTATTGTCACCCTCGACGGGCTGCCGCTCGACACCTTGGGCCCACAGCAAACCCTCAGGTTCGCCTTGCCGTCCGATAGCGCCAGGCGCCTCACGGCCACCGCGCCGGTCTCGGTGGTGCAGTACATGACAGGTCACCGGTATGGCGGCGATCCGGGCGACCCTGCCATGCTGGTGGTGGTGCCCGCCGACAAGGGGGTGTGCCACGCCAGTTTTGCCCTACCCAACACGCCCCAGACCACCTTCACCGCACGCTATGTCAACGTGTCAGTGCCTACCGCCTCGGTGGACGACATGATGCTCGACGGCATTTCGGCGGCAGCCTATTTCGACACGGTCGACAGCCAATATAGCTATGCCTGCATCCCGGTTGGTACGGGTGCACATACGCTCGAGTGCAGCAGCGGACGCTTCGCCGCACATGCCTATGCGCTGGAGTGGGACGAGACTTATGCCTACAACCTCGGCATGGAGTTGCCGCTCCTGCGCGACACCGTTGAACGGCGCGACACGGTGTGCCAGCACTCGGCCTACAACCCGCCCTGGCCTGGAGTGCCCGACAGCTGCACGGCCGACACGGGGACCTTCCACTATGAATACTTTGAACTGGGCGACACCATATTGTGCTACAGCCTTTGGCTCACGGTGCTGCCGACATGGGACGAGGTGCGCTACGATACACTGATGACTGGCGACACAATTCGCTTCGACGGCAGTGTGATAACGGCGGCTGGCGACTACCGCTTCGAGTACACGACGGCTGTCGGATGCGACTCGGTGGTGACGCTTCATGTGGCCTACGTTCCTACATCCATTTCCGCCAGCGCCGACGGCGTCTGCCCAGGCGAGGAGGTGACTCTCGCCGCCAGCGGTACGCGCCTTTTCTGCTGGAGTGCCACGCCAGCCAGCGATGAGGTCGCCAGCCAGCAGGGGCTTAATCCTATCATCGTGCACCCCATGCAGACCACTACCTACAGCCTTCTCGATAACGGAGGCAATATCCTCTCCTCGCTCACCATCGGCGTCGAGCCGCCACCTGTTCCCTGCCTGTCGTCAGACCGCGACTTCGTCGACTTCGACGGCCCCATTATGGTGTTCGACGACTGCTCCGAGGGTGGCGCCAGCGCGTCGTGGTTCTTCTCTGACGGTGTGTCTCTCACTGGCAAGCATGTGTGGCACGAGTTCCGTCAGCCGCTGCCCGACAGTGTCACGGTTACCCTCCACACCTGCAACCGATACCATTGCTGTGCCGACACCAGCGTCTTTTATCCCGTCGAGGTGCGTTCCGTGTGGTTTCCCAATATCTTCACTCCCGATAAGCCACAGAACAGCCGCTTCGGGGCTGCTACCACCTGTCGGGTGGTTGAGTTTGAGATGTATATCTACAACCGGTGGGGACTTCTGGTTTGGTCGGCAACCGATATCGGCGCCATGTGGGATGGCACGACCGACGGCACCCCCATGCCGCAGGGGGGCTATGCCTACCGGTATCGCCTCAAGGACGTGCACGGCAAACTTTGGAGCGGTGCAGGTACTGTCACTTTAATCCGCTGAAAGTTTCGGGGTGATGGAAGACGATGTAGCCGACGGCCGCTGTGATTGGTGCTGTTGTGCAAATAATATTTTGCCATGTGAAATATTTGTAGTATTTTTGCAGCCAGTTTAATGATTGCAAACTATGCGAACACTAATCAAAAATATCAAGGAGCTGGTTAAAGTCGAGTACCAGCCGAAACTCCGTGCACAAGGTAAAGAGATGTCGCAGATGGAGACAGTAAAAGGTGCTTATCTGCTCATTGAGGACGGAATGATTAAGGCCTTCGGTCCAATGAACGAATGGAACGGCACCGCCGACCGTGAGGTGGATGCCACGGGGCGGCTGGTGTTCCCGTCGTTCTGCGACTCGCATACCCATCTGGTCTATGCCAACTCGCGCGAACATGAGTTTGTCGACAAGATTCGCGGCCTCAGCTATGAGGAGATTGCGAAGAGGGGAGGGGGCATCCTCAACTCGGCCAAGGCGACGGCGGCGGCCTCGGAGGACGAACTCTACGACATGGCTCTGCGGCGTCTCGAAGAGGTGATGCGCCTTGGTACGGGCGCCATCGAAATAAAGAGCGGTTACGGCTTGACCACCGAGAGCGAACTAAAACTTCTACGTGTGATCCGCCGCCTCAAGGAGACCTCACCCCTGACCATTAAGTCGAATTTCCTCGGAGCTCACGGCATCCCGATGGAATATCGCGGGCATCAGGAAGATTATGTGGATTTGGTTATCAATGAGATGATTCCGCGTGTTGCAGCCGAAGGGTTGGCAGACTTCATCGATGTCTTTTGCGACCAGGGCTTCTTCACTGTCAAGGACACCGAGCGTATCCTGGAGGCAGGTATCAAATACGGTATGAGGCCGAAAATCCACGCCAACGAGATGGCTGTCTCGGGTGGCGTACAGGTGGGCGTGAAGTACGGTGCTATCTCGGTCGACCATCTTGAGCAGATGGGCGATGCCGAGATAGAGTGCCTGAAGGGCAGTGAGACGATGCCCACCGTCCTTCCCGGCTGTGCCTTCTTCCTCAACCTGCCGCTCTCGCCTGCCCGCAAGATGATTGATGCGGGTTTGCCTGTGGCTATGGCCTCCGACTACAACCCCGGTACCGCACCTTCCAACAATATGCAGCTCATCCTCTCGATGGCCTGTATACGCTACCGGCTCACACCGGAGGAGGCTTTTAACGCCACCACCCTCAATACGGCTTACGCTATGGGTGTGAGCGAGGAGCTGGGTGGCATCGCCGTCGGCAAGAAGGCTAACTTTTACATCACCAAGCCGATACCGAGCTATGAATACATGCCTTACAGTTTCGGCGAGAACAAGGTGGAGCGTACATTCCTCAACGGTGTAGAGGTATGATTAAGGCTGAGAAAATCAACAAGAGCTACGGGGCGCTGCATGTGCTGCGCGACGTGAGTCTGGCCATAGGACAGGGCGAGGTGGTGTCGATTGTAGGCGCCAGCGGCGCCGGCAAGACCACATTGCTGCAGATACTCGGCACGCTCGACCGTGCCGACAGTGGCAGCATCCTGTACGGAGATGTGGATGTCACCCGATTGAAGGAGAAGGAGCTGGCGCGTTTCAGGAACGAGAAAATCGGTTTTGTTTTCCAGGCGCACCATCTGCTGCCCGAGTTTACCGCGGTGGAGAATGTGATGATTCCCGCGTTGATACGTGGCGACAAGCCCGAAGTGGCCCGGAAACGGGCGCAGGAATTGCTTGGGATGCTCGGCCTGGCCGACCGTGCGGCCCACAAACCTGCGGCCATGAGTGGCGGCGAGTGCCAGCGTGTGGCGGTGGCGCGGGCATTGGCAAACAGCCCTATGGTGGTGCTTGCCGACGAACCCAGCGGAAACCTTGATTCGCAGCACGCACGTGAACTTCATGAGCTTTTCTTCCGCCTCCGCAAAGAGTTGGGGCAGACCTTCGTGATCGTGACACACAACGAGGAACTGGCTGCCATGGCCGACCGGATGATTACGATAAAAGACGGGCATAACGAGTGATGAAAAAACAGATATGAAACAACAAGTTGTATACGGATTAAGGCCTGTGATTGAGGCGATTGAAAGCGGCCAACAGGTCGAGCGCATTTTTATTCAGAACGGCCTGGCCGGACCTTTGGCAAATGAATTGAAGGGGAAACTCCGTAGTCGTGATCTCCCATTCCAATATGTGCCGGTGGAAAAACTCAACAGGATGACCACAGGCAACCATCAGGGGGTGGTGGCTACGATAGCGACAGTGAAATACCAGAGTTTTATGGATGTGGTGGAGACGCTGGGTGACAATGCGTTGGTGGTATTGCTCGACCATGTGACCGACGTTCGCAATATGGGTGCCATTGCCCGCACGGCTGAGTGCACGGGGGTGTCGGCACTGATAGTGCCCGACCACGGAAGTGCAGCCATGAACGAAGATGCCGTCAAGACCTCCAGTGGGGCTTTGCTGCGGTTGCCTGTCTGTCGAGAACAGAACCTCAAGACGGTGGTCAATCTGGCCAAGCAATATGGATTCCAGGTGGTAGCTTCGACCGAGAAAGGCGCGGTGCATTACCGGGAGGTCGACTTCGGCAAACCGACCCTGCTTATCATGGGCAACGAGGAAACGGGTATCAGTTCTGAGTTGCTGAAGATGAGCGATGTGCGAGCCAAACTGCCCATCGTGGGCGAGGTGGCCTCGCTCAATGTCAGTGTCGCTGCGGGGGTGATGATGTATGAGGCTTTAGAGCAGCGCGGCAGGGTATAATCAGCCTGTTAAATTTTTTTAATATAAAAATGGATGTTATGTCCATTTTTTTTTGTATTTTTGTACTGGGAATTCTATGCCCTGACGGGGTGTTGAATGCCTAGGAAAATAAATGTAAGATACTGGTTATATTGAAAATAAAGAATTAGTAATATGAAAAAGAACTTCTTCTTCTTCGGTGTATTTTTGATGGCATTGAGCTTGTCGACGCATGCTCAGATCCAAGAAATGCTTTACCAAGGCTTCGAGCCCGGGGAGACGGTACGTTACACCACGGCAGTGGCTACAGATGCTGTGCCGAGCGAAGTAATCTACATGGGTGGTACGCGTTCGCTGCAATTGCGCCAAAACAGCAGCAGCGATGTGGAACTGTTTCTCGATACGCTCGATTTCACCCAGGACATTTCGTTGACCTACATCGCGTTGCAATTCGATCACATCTGCCATGTGCCCATCAACTCGAGCGGAAACATCGGCATGGGTACCATCTATTACAAGCTCGCCGACCAGAGCGACGATCAGTGGAGTCAGCTGGGACGTAACGAATACGACCGTTCGGGAGAATGGAGCACGGAGTTCTATGGCACCGACGTTTTCAGTGCCGAGTCCTATACTGAGTGGGAAAATACCAGCCAGGCAACCACCAACAGTATGTGGAAAAGCGAGCGCTTCAATCTTGACAACGTGCTGACGAGTTCGCTTGCTCAAAACAGAAGGAAACTGATTATCAAGTTTAAGCTGAAGAAGAAGTCCACCAATACGGCCATTGATACAAACAAGATAGGCTGGTGGCTCGACAATATCAAGGTGCGTGCCAGTTCGGCCCGTATGATTACCCCCAATATCAGCATGGTGCATTATCCCCATGCCGGAGCCTATCCCAACAGTCGCGGTGCCAGGATAGAACTTGACGCCACCACGGTGTCGCAGGTGCCCGAGGGTATCCATCCCGATTCGGTCTTCCTGTACTACAAGGTGGGTAGCGACACCACCGTGTACCGAAAGAAAATGCATGTCAAGCCTGGCTACACCAACCGATACACGGCTCAAGTACCTTTCGTGGGCTATGACACTTTGGTCAATTTTTACTGTGTAGCCCACGATGCCACCACCAATGCCAACCGGGTTTCCTTCCCGGCATCGGACAATGCATGGGTGACCTTCTGGTATGTGCGCGGTACGGGACAGCCGGGAATCCAAACGGATGGGTTTACGGGCAGCCAGACGGAAGAGTGGTTCCCCTTCCCGGCACGTGCCGACCACAGGAGTGAGTTCGTCTATGACTCGGCATTGATGAATGCCGCCGGTTATGGCCCGGGTGCCATCACGTCGCTGCGTTTCACCTTCGGGGCCAACACCACGGCGCAGAATCGTCCCCGATTCCAAATCAAGATGCGGAATGTGGGCACAGACCATACGGTTAACTCATCGCTCGCCAAGATTCCCTATACCACCGACTTCATGCACGTCGTCTATGATGCGGAGTTGAATATCCCGGTCCGGAGTGCAGGAGACACGATGACGATACAATTCCAGGACACCTTCTACTATGCCGGTAAGGACATGATTATGACCGTTACCTGCGACGGCTCGTCCGACCCTGCGGCAACCAAGGTGAAGGCTATTTCAGCATTGAGCACGAAAAAATCCTTCTACACCTATATCGATGCCGGCATGAACAAAAATCCGTTCACGGATGCTCTGTTCCGTACCGGCAACCAAAAGACGAGTACCCGTCCGGCGTTTGTCTTCTACCAGCATGCCAATATGCCGCTGCTGCATGACGTGGGATTCGACACTGTGCGTACGTCGTCGAATTATGGCCTTGTGACGCCCAACTACGATGTGCCCATGACACTCGGTGACCATAGCATACAGGTGAAACTGAAGAACTATGGCGCCCTGGCGGTGGATTCTATCCGAATCAGTTACAGCATAAACGATACCCTTGTCACAGGTTATTTTGACTGGACCAACAGTGTGGCAGGAGGTTCGGTGCAGTTGGTGACGATTAGGCAGAACGTGGCGTTGCCTGCAGGATTCTACAAGTTGAAAGTGTGGGTGGAGGACACCCTTAAGTCGAATGGACAACGGTACCGTGACCATGAACCCTACAACGATACCATTTCGAGCGAGTTCATTGTTTGTGACGGAGCTATGCATGGTGTACGTAACATCGGTGGCAGCAATCCTCATTTCGGCAGCATCGAGGAATTCCTCTTTTCGCTGAGTCGCTGCGGTATGGACGATACGCTGATAGTGCGTCTGGCCCCTGGTAACTATCCTCCCTTTACATTGAGCCAAGTGGCTGGTTTGAGTCGGGAGCACTATTTGGTGTTCGAATCGATGGACAGTGAGCATGCCGTGCTCTTCAGTGACAACACATGCACGCAAGGGTCCATAGTGAACCTCTCCTCGGTGGCCAATGTCAGATTCAGGAATCTTGACTTTGTCCGCCGCAACGGGGCTTTGCCCGAGATGGTGACCATGGCCTCTTCCAGCAATAACTGCAGATTTGAAGGTTGCCGTTTCATTGACAGCCTTACCAGTGCGTCAGGCAGTCTGCTGATTAATAAGATGATTAGCAGTGGCTATGCCGACAGTACACTGGTGGACAACTGTACCTTCGTTGGCGGTAAGATTGGTGTTGAAATCAGTGGACAGGCCGCCGACATACGCTCCAAAGGAAATATTGTCCGGAGGAGTCTGTTCTACAACCAGTACGATAATGCACTCAGGGTTGAGAACCAAGACGACGCCAGGATTGAAGATAACGAGATGTATGATGTGGGGAACAACTCGAGCTATGTGCTGCAGATGATTTATTGCTACGGCAACAGCGCCATGCTCCGCAATAAGGTCTACACCTCGCATGGTGCAGGTGGTATAGGTGTGAGCAACCTGGTAGGTACGGCAGCGACTCCGATTGTGGTAGCCAACAATATGGTGGTATCCGAGGATGACGGTACTGCCACCTTGTTGCGTTCGCCCTTCAATATTGTGCTGGGTGACTATATTG
>Ga0310786_10009595_pt1 | contig 12266 bp, 5 predicted proteins | sample AusTroGonzalo_MG_FD_203881 | JGI IMG/M metagenome (GOLD analysis project Ga0310786, IMG submission 203881) | Bovine rumen microbial communities from tropical cattle in Woodstock, Queensland, Australia - Gonzalo_03 (v2) (version 2) | ecosystem: Host-associated > Mammals > Digestive system >...
ATTCTGGACAAGAGCTGGATTAATCTTCATTTCTTTTCTATAGACAGGCATGTACATGAAGCCCATCTGAATCAACTTGATAGCTACAGCTGGACCAGCTTCACTGTACTTGGTTGCCAAAGCTCTACGTAATTCCTGCGTGTTACCAGCACGACGTGCAGCACGTACCAAGTCATAGAAACGCTTACCCTCAAAGAGGAACTCACGTCTACGTTCATTCATCAACAACTTGTGGAATGCGTCATAGGTCTGTGGCTGTTCAGGAGCATACTGCTTCTTGGTCTGCACTACAGGGTTAGAACGGCGATAAACAGCCGAAATCAGATTGTAGGCATCAAGTTTCAGTTCATCAGCTGTGGTGAGTGAAGTACCACGAACCAGCACAGAAGCCTTACGCATCTTTGAACTTGCAGATTCATCAGAACCCTCGGCACCCTCAGCACCTTCTGCCTTTTCGCCACCTTCTGAAGCGCTTTCACCACCTTCGCCTTCTTCAGGTGCACTCTCTGCTTCTGAAGCATCCATATTAAATGCCAATTCGATTTCTGCTTCTGCACGGAACAACATCACCTCTGTCAAACGGTAGAGAATCCAGTTAGGTTCAGTGCTACTACGATATGACTGAGAAGTTTTAGCTGCCACAAAAGAAGAACCAACGCTTCCGTATTCAGAAGAAGAACTCATGCCAGCCCTATTATTCTCAATCACATACTTGTAGATACTGGACACACCACTTTCCTCGTTGTAGTAGAATGATGCGATACTACGATAGTCAGATGGCACCTGGAACAATGTTGTGCTAGCAAGAGAATATTCTGAGGTAGAGGTTGGCTTGCTTTCAAACAAGTCGTCAGCAGCCTTCACATACTGTGTACGAGAACTGGTTCCATAATGGTTATCGACTGCAGAATTTGTGCCATAAGATTCAGATCTAGAAGAAGACTGATAGGTGATTTCGAACAATGTCTCGAAAGAAGCGCCCTTACCAAAGATGGCATTTGTTGCTGCAGGACCATTGTCGTTGTGACCAACAGAAACTTCTTCAGCCAACAATGGATAACCATAGTCTTTATACACCTCCTGGTCAATATCCTCTTTGGCATCACCATCATCATAACGCTGCATCTTATAAGCAAGCACCCAGTCACAGCATTCAATACACTTCTTGTAGAACTCATTCTGCTGATCCTTAGGAAGATTATAGTCGGATGCGCGCCACAGATAAAGCTCTGCCAACAGCGCATACATGGCTACACGAGTTACTTTACCTGTATTCTGCGAGTTATCAATACCAGACCTCAAAGTTTGGTTGTTGTTACGTAGTGGAGCGAAGTCCTTGCAAGACTCAATATCTGCAATCAGCGAATCCAGCACCACCTCGAACTTAGTCTGAGGGAGACGATAGTTCTGCGTATCATCCAACGAAGGTGCGAAAGTGAAAGGAACATCTCTGAAAGTCTTGATAAGCGTCAGATAACAATAGTCACGGATGAATGAGCATTCAGCCCTGTTAACTTTATAGTCAGACTCCGTATAATTCGGGTCTTTCTTCATCACTTGGGGCGCCTCATACATGGCAACATTACAATAATTGATGACCTTATAAAGTGAGCTCCAATCGCAGAATGTGTTGGTAGTCTTGATACTACCCTTCAGCAAGAATCTCAAATCTTCAGACTGATCCTGACCCGCCTGCACATTGTCGGAGCGGTCTTCACCCCAAACAATCATTCGAGTCACAACATCGCTGTTCTGAAATTGTCCATAGCAAGCGGTAACCACACTCTCCACGTCATCCTTGTTGGTCCAGAAGTTTTCATAGACCACCTCGTTGAGAGGGAGCAGGTCAATGTCGCAAGAACTAAGGCCAAATCCCGCAACAACCAGTGCTACAGCCGATAATATTCTATTTTTTATTTTTTTCATGACTTTAAGCCTTTTTATTAGAATGAAACATTAATACCGAATGTGAACGAACGTGAACGTGGGTTCGTGTCACCGTCATACGCTGCGCGATAGCCGCTTGCACCGTGCTCTGGGTCAAGACCTGAGTACTTGGTGAGGCAGAATGCATTGTTGAGCAACAAGTTCAGACGCAACGAGCTCAAGCCCCACTGCTTCAACTGCTGAGGTTTGAAAGAGTAAGACAACTGACAGTAGTTCAGGCGGACGAAAGAAGCATCCTCCACGAATCGGTCTGAACCCAAGTAGTTGTACGTGTCAAACTGTGTCCTCGTTGTGGCAGCACGTGGAAGCGGTGCAATATCACCTTCGTTGTGCCAACGCCAGTTGACAGCAATTGACTGGTTGTTGTTATTTGACATGTTCTCCAAAGCCATGCGGGCTGTATTGATCACCTTGAAGCCTGTACGGAAGTTGAACTGCAAGTTGAGTTCCCATCCCTTATAGTGGAATTTCGTACCGAAACCACCTGTGATCTTTGGAAGTGAAGAACCCAAGTAAACAATATCCAACTCATTGATTTGACCATCGTGATTGACGTCCTCATAGATAGCATCACCACCCACAAATGCATATTGGCTGGCTCCACCATAGTTGAAGTACATCATCTTAGGAGCACCTGTAGAGTCGAAGATAGGTTCACCCTTCTCGTTGCGTACAACTGGAGAGTTAGGACCGCTCAATCCTTCCACTTCCTCATCAGAGTATTCTGAATAAGCATAAACACCCTTATAACGGAAGCCATAGATAGAGTTCAATGGGTTATTGATCTGAACGCGAGACAGGTACTGCTCATTCTTATAATTAAATTCTTCATTCAATCCATCCAAACAAGTAGCATCCATTGACAAGATACGGTTGCGGTTGTTTGCGAATGACATATTGAAGTCGATTGAGAAATCCTTACCAATCGTCACAAATCGGTTCGCATTGATGTTGAATTCCCATCCCTCATTGCGCATAGAACCATCATTATAGTTGCTCAAAGAAGTGTAACCAGAAGAAGTTGGGATACCATAACCACGCTGCAACAGGTCTGTCACTTTCGAAGTATAAACATCGACATTACAATCAATGGTCTTCGTATGTTTATCATTCAAGAAGAAACCAAAGTCAAAACCAACCTGGAAGGACTGCTTCTTCTCGTATCTCAAACCTGCCAAACGAATGTTGTTAGGAATTACGGATGAAGCACCCATGTAAGAAGGACCTGAACCGTACTTAGAACGCCAGAGGTCACCACCTGGAGCATTACCTGAATAACCCCATGAAGGACGAATAGACAACATAGAGAGCCACTTCACTTTCTCCATGAATGGTTCCTTGCTGATGTTCCAACGACCAGACAATGCAGGGAAGAAGCCCCATGGACGGTCTGGACCGAATGCTGTAGTACAGTCACCACGAAGCACACCGGTAACGCTGTAACGACCCTTGTAAGAATAGTGAGCCTGGAACGTCAAGTTCTGGTTCTTGGAATGACCTGCACCTGTACCGAAAGTGGAGATGACACCACCGGCAAGAGTTGAAGTGATGTCTGCCGTTGTTGGCATCATACGTTTTCCGGTACTCTGGTCAGAACTATTGCTCTGTCCATAGTCATAACGTCCCATCACCATCAGAGAGTGACCTTCCTTCAAATGAGGAGTGAAAGTCAACGAATGACGTGTGGACATAGAGTGACTCTTCGAGCTACTTGCTGATGCTGTGTTATAACTATCAGAGAACATAGTATTCGAAGAAAGCCATCCCGGCACATAACTGCTGCTTTCGTTATTTGAAATGTTGAAGCGGATTTGACCTTCATAACGAAGTTGGTGCTGGTCTGGTTGAGTGCCCAAAATATCATAACGGAAGATGAATTCAGGAGTAAGAATCAACTGATTGGTCTTCTGTGAAGAATTGTAAGCCTTTGCCACAGGGTTCACCATGTTATACTGATCTTCCAAATAGGTACTTGCTGCATACACACCAGTCTGACGGGTAATCCAATAGTTCATTGTATAGAACTCTGACGTGTCATTACCATCAGCATCCTCACGGTAGATGGAGAGGTTTGGCATCTTGCGCTGAGCCACACCAATTGCATCACCTGTATTGTGGAGGTCACGGTCTGTGTAGTTGAAGTCAAAGTTGGTTGAAACCCTGATACGGTCAGATACGTTGTAATCAAGTGCTACGTTCGTCGTGAAACGATCCATACCCTGCTTGATGATGTAGTTGCTCTGAGTGTCATAACCACCAGATACACGGAAGTTCGCCTTTTCACCACCACCACTCAAGTTGATGCTGTGAGAATGGAGCCAACCATGCTGTGTAACGGCATCCACCCAGTCGGTATTATCATTATACATATTGTATTCAGCCCATTCTGGTGCGTAAGCAATTTCTGGGATGAAATCATTAGAAGACTTATCTGCGAAGCTGGACTCCTGACGAGGATTGAAGTAGGCCTCCTTCATGTACATGGTGTAGTCGTCACCATTGAGCAGCTTATAACGCTTGTAAATCCAGTTACCTGTAAGACGGTAGTTGTAACGTACTCGAGTCTTACCCTTCGCACCACGCTTCGTCTTGATCTCGATGACACCATTAGAACCTCTTGAACCCCAGATGGCCTGTGCGGCAGCATCCTTGAGGACGGTGATAGTTTCGATGTCATCAGGGTTCACCTGCAAGAGTTCTGCGAAACGCTCGTCATTGGCATTTTCGAAGTCAAATCCGTCATCCACCGTGATGGGGTTTCCGTTCACAACAACCAATGGGTTTTGGTTACCGTGGATGGTAGATACACCACGAAGACGGATTGTAGTACCTGCGCCAAGGTCACCAGAGTTGGCAACGATGTCGAGACCTGCGATACGTCCCTGAAGAGCTTCATCGACAGAAGTCATGGCGATACCTTCAAACTCCTTCATATCAATAGACTGGCTTGCAGTGGAAATCTGATCCATCGGGATTGCGAGACCAGTACTTTGGCTCTTTCGGACAGCTGTCACCACAACGTCTTGAATGACGGTGTTACTCTTCAGGACAATCTTTCCGAAAGCCTTCTTGTTGATAGGCAGTTCAACTGTCTGGCAACCAATATAAGAGATTCGGATTTTATCCTTTGGATTCTTAATTGCAAAAGAGAAGTTACCGTTGATATCGGTAGTTCCATGGGCGACGATACGATTATTGTGGTCGATTTCCACAACATTACACATCATCAAAGGGTCGAAATCATCCCATACTTGACCGCTGATAATGTCGCCCGCTTTTACCTGCGCGCTCATCTGAACACAGAAGCACGCTAAAAGCATGAGGGTTGATATTATTTTTTTCATATTCTGAACTATTATTCTGATGTAAGTGGCTTATAAGTATAGGTGAACTGGGTTGCAATCTCATTACCCTTAGAATCATAGTGTTTACCATCGGCAAAAATCAATGGATCTTCGATAGCGTGGATAACAACGAATGAAGAGTTGTTCAATCTCACATTATTAGGATTCGTGATTGCATTAGCACTTTCGAACCAGTATTCACGTGCCATCAAGTTGTAGGCACCGTCCTTAATGACGACATTGGTCTTATTACCGCCCAAGAAGGTATCACCTGAATATCCATTACGGCAGTCGGTTACAGTCATCGCACCACCAGAAACTTCAATACTCAGTTTATAAGGACGTCCAGGAGCGTATTTACCACTCCATGACTCCTCACCTGTTGTCTCATCCACCTGGGTTGACTTGATCAACTCGGTCTTAGCTGTCTCGAAGACACCTGCAGTATCTACATCAACAAAGATCGCGTTGTCCTGGATGTGATATTTCACAAAGTCAAGCATCACCTCCTTGATGGAATCAGCGCGGGACTTCAAGTTGTCTTCAGTAGTCGAACCTGGGCCAGAGTAACCCATCTCGAGGTCATACTCTTCAGCTGCTGCAAGGTCTTCAAGTGTTGGAAGTCCTGCTGCGTACGCCTTTTCCATTGCCGCATTGGTTGGAGCATATACTGTATAGTGATAATTGTTCAGAAGATAAGTAGCCTTAGTAGTCGTTGCGTCCTCAGAACCAATCAAACCTGGAGATTTGATATTGAAGAGGTTACCATAAGTCTGATCTGCAGCTTGCCATCCATTCTTGGAGTTAGCTTTGCTGACAGCACATGCCTCAACAATTCCGAAGAACTCAGAGAAGATAGAGTCGTTGTGTTCTGGATCCATGCCTGGAACGACAGTATCATGCAGAGTTTTTGCCACAGAGTTAGGTGTACCCATTACAACGCCATCCAATGCGAGTGTGATACCATTACGGATATCTTCACCGTCATAAGCATCAACTGTCACAAGTGGCTGGCCAATATTATTATGGTAAGAACCTGACACCTCATAATTCTTGACACCCTTCTTTTCAATCTTCACAAAGGTGCGTCCCTTGGTCTTGTAATATTTCTTACCCTCCTGATATGGCTCCACAACAATGATGTTATCAAGCATATCTTCCATACGGTTTTTGAGGATATTGTTGCTAACACCGCCTCTCAGAGGAGTAGCAGAACCTCTCTTTGTGAAAGTACCATCCTCATTCTCATCGCAGTCGTAGATATTTGCATAAAGCTGCAATTTCTCATCCAACTTGAACTCCCACATTCTCTTCACGGTCTGTCCATAAGAAACAGGGTCGATGTATGTCAGAAGGCCATCATTCGTCGGAAGGAGGAATACAAATCGAGACACCATAGAGTTGAGGTAGTAGTTGTAGTTCATCGGAGTGATGACATTGTCCATCACAGTGAAACGTGACTTGTCAATCACGGCTGGGAACAACACTGAAGAATAAGATGCAGGAGCGAATACTTTGTTGGTCAGGAATACGAGACCGTTACAACCGAGATATACACTATCTACATCTTCCTTCGTGATTCCAAGAGGTTCGTTGGCATCATTGAGCACAGCATTAAACTTGGAAGGAACTGAAGAGGTGAACGCCTGAATCTGGTTCACGCGAATCAAGTCATCAAGCACAGAACTTGGCGTGTTCTCGATAGTACCATAATACTTCTCAATCACACCACCGTTCCACCAGTTCTGGATAGCCTCGTTAGATGGCACTAGCATGATGGCCATATCTTCCATCATAGGCTGACGGTCATTGGCAATTTCTGGGATATAACCATTCCATCCTGGGTCGAACTTCAAAGCGCCGTCGAAAGTGTTACCATTCTTGTCATACATGAACTTCACACTGGTCGCCATCGTCGAACCGAAAGTACGGTCGGAGAAATAACGCTTGACAAAGACGGAGTCATAATTAGTACCCTTTGACAAGTTGTAAGTTTCACGTAAGCTGATAGAGTCCTTTGGCGCAGCAAAACGCTCGATGATGCTGCTGAATGTAGACATCTTTGGATTCTTGCGAATGATTTCAGACATGTTGTCCAGCGGAACAAGCACCTTATCCACCTGATGAACGAAACCGTTCTTACAGAAGATGTTGGACTTTGTCACGCGAGAATTGTTGACGTAGATGTCATCAGAAAGGAAGGTTCCTTCCGGCTGGTTGTAGATAAAGTCAATGTCCGAAAAGCTCAGCTGGTTCGATGTTACGAACTTACCCGTAAAATGAAGCATGGGCGCAGGATTCGATGCATCTGTGAACAGCACAATAGAATCATGGTTCGCGCGCAACTCATTGAAGTACGGATTGTCTGGCAAAATGTTGTCGGCATTCGCAGACGTTACAACCATGACAGAATCGAGCAACGACATGGATGTGGCGCGACGACACACTTCGCCTTTCGCTGGACGTCCTGTACCCGGAGCCTGAGCTGATGACAGCATCGTGGTCGAATACGGGTTGTCAATCATTGACGTGTTGAGCAGGAGCTTCTTCTGCGCCAGCGAGAGGTCTTCATACTTCTTAACCCCCCAATCATTGTGCGCGTAGAATTCCGCAAACGCATCATCGTCAGCGATGAACATTGTTTTACTACCGGTCTTGGATAGAATCTCAGCCTGCCCAAGATCGTCAATCAGATGCAGATAATTGGTGAAATTACCTCGGTTCTTCATGTAACCATAGATGTTGTCCAAACCAGAAGGCTGGTCTTCATCCAAGTTGTAACGGTCAGAACATGAGAAAAATCCCAAACCTGCAGCACACAGCGCACCCCCTACCAAGAGGTGTCTGCACAGTTTTTTCCTCTGAAAGTTATACAACATAATTATTAATTAGAATAGATTGTTTGTCCTTCTAAATTGTAAAAAGTTTTTAGTAAAAAGTATTATTTCTTAGCTATCTAATCCCCGTGGTCATATTTGGCCAAATTTCCACGTTAATCATATAACTTTTGCAAAGAAACGACTTTTTCAAGACATACACAAAAAAATAATTAAAAGAATTGCAAGAAAACTTAAATTTAACAATTCAACTCCCAATTTGAGCCAATTTTGGTTAATTTTAGACAGTAAAAGTCAAAAAAGCAAAACCGAAATTGCAGACTCACTTGAACCAGACTTTTTGGCCTTTGATAAGATAAAATCCATGGGATGGTTTCTCAACACGGCGTCCCATCATGTCAAAGATGCCGTCAAAGATGTTGTTTGCCTGCCCCTCCATTGGAACGCCCGAAATGGATGAAGGGTCACCTATAGCTTTGGCTGAAAAATCCCGTTGCCAATAGAAATTGCCACATTCCATTCTGGCAGTCATCGTAAAGGATGTGTCTTCTGCTGGTGCCGTGAATTTGCCCGTGTTAGAAAGCACCTCTGGATTGGAAGAAATCCAGTTAAGCATCACATTTTCTTCGGGAGTAAAGAGAATGTCTTTATCACCTGTCACTTTCGAGAACATAGTTCTCTTGAAATAAACAGCGTTGTATCGGTTGTAATTATAAGCAATGGCGTACTTCGGCTGCATTTTATAGCCCCAGCAAGGAATGCCCGTATTGCTCACAGCAGTAAAACAAAGCGCCTTGGCATTCGAGCCCTCAAGGGTCTGCTCGACCACAACGCCATAGTATGTAACAGAGCCTAAGCGGATCTGGAAATATGACTTACCCTCATCTGTATAAGACCATGAGCCTCTAAAAGCGCCTGTCACTTTTCCATCTGCTGATAAATGGATGATTGAAGGAGTAGCTTCCTGCATCTTTGAATGATCAAGTCTGTATGGATGAACAAGAACATGGTAATCACCCTCAATGTCGGTTGCAGACCAAGGCTGAGTGGTGGAAATCATCTCGTCAGTGGTTTCTTCCCCATCGAACTGGAAGGGGGCAGCACAGAGCCAACCCTGCTTGTTAAGGTAGAGCTGATAAACACGTATCTGATGACCTATCGTGCCATCATTAAATTTGGTGTGACAAACCAAGAAGGTACGTCCTTTATCGTCTTGACATGCAGAATTATGTCCTTGGGCACACTCCCCCACTGTCATCAGCCCCCAATTGTTCATGGCACCAAGAAGCTTCATCCCTTTATCTGTCGCAGCATTGAGACCATAATTCAGCTGGTATGCCGCATAGGTGGCAAGATTACCTGATGCATCTTTATAGGGACCATCGGGCTTGTCAGAACGGAACACACGCATCTCGTAACCTCCGTCTGGAGCAAATCCACCATAGCTCATGAAAAGATAGTAGTAATTACCGATGTGCTGGATGTAGGGGCCTTCGCCACTAACATAACAGCCTCCTGCTATGAGTTTGCCATAATAAGGATCGCTGGTGTATCCTGTGAAAGAGGTTCCGTTAGGTGCCCTACCTGCATAAGTGGTAGAGGGATAGGTGTTGGTATAATCGCGCAGACCTGTATTCTTGTCGAGTTTGAGCATAAAAATGCCACCAGACCATGAGCCATAAGCAAGCCAAAGTTCACCATCTTCATCAAAGAAAGCACAAGGATCAATGCAGTTGGGCCACAAATTGCCCCATGCACTAGTCTTATAGCGGGAAGGTAAAGAAGACTGTGTGCCAAGCACCACTTCAAGGTCTGTGTCTTTATATGAAACACTTTTACCAGAACGTGTTTGACCGTCAAAACCGCCAAACACAATAGGTGCTTCATAAGTGAATGGCCCTTCAGGCTTATCAGCTGTCATCAGCACCACCACAGAAGCCCAATAGTCACCATTTAAACTGAGATAATAGCACCATTTCTTCATGTTCGGATTGTAAACAATGTCTGGTGCCCACTGGTCTCCAGACACCCAAGAGGCTTCAGAAGAAGCGTATGTGGAACAGAATGCAGCTGCATCAAAAGACGGGAGCACCACATCTTCCACCTCTGTTTGACCTGGCAAACAACGTTTCACCGTATGGACAGGGTTACTTTTAAATGCTTTATAAGCATCGTTAGATTCATAACTGCCCTTGTAATAACGGGTGATATCGCTGTAGGTCTTGAAGTCTTTGGTTTTCACACCATAATAGTGGGAACCATAGATGTAGAAAGTCTGCGTGGCTGCATCCCACACCACGGAAGGATCGTGAACACTTTTCCACTTGCGCGGCTGGAGCTGATAGAGAGAGGACACCTCACTCAAAGTCAGTTCTTGCATCTCTTTCTGTTCTTTAATGTTCTGTGCAATCATCGCCAGACAGAGCCCAAAGAGCCCACAAATTGTCAGTAAAAACTTTTTCATAAACAGGTCAATTTCAAAATTACGTGGCAAACTTACGAAAAAATCTTAAATGCTGCAAATAAATTCAAACATAAAGGTTTCTTTTCATCATATTGGAGACAAAAAAGACCGCATACGAGGTGTATGCGGTCTGCAAGATATGAATTGTTGGCAATAATTATTCTGCAGATACCTCAGTAGCAGGAGCTTCTTCAGCAGGAGCCTCAACTTCAGCAGGTGCCTCAGCCTTAGAAGCTGACTTGCGAGAACGGCGAGTGCGAGTCTTCTTAGCCTCAGTCTTTGCCATGTTCTCATCAAAGTCAACCAACTCAATGAATGCCATCTCAGCATCGTCAGATGGACGACGACCCAACTTGATGATGCGAGTGTAGCCACCAGGACGATCAGCAACCTTTGTTGCAACGGTGCTGAAAAGTTCAGTGATGGCATACTTGTTCTGAAGGTAACTGAACACAACACGACGAGAGTGAGTCGTGTCCTCCTTTGACTTTGTAATCAGTGGCTCAACATACACACGAAGAGCCTTTGCCTTTGGAAGCGTCGTAGTGATTCTCTTGTGCATAATGAGGGAGATTGCCATGTTGGCAAGCATCGCCTTGCGGTGAGAGTGCTTACGACCAAGGTGGTTGAATTTCTTATTGTGTCTCATTTTTGATTAGTCTTTGTCTAATTTATACTTAGAAATGTCTGTTCCGAACGAAAGGTTCAAGCTCTCAAGCAAGTCGTCAAGCTCTGTGAGTGACTTCTTACCAAAGTTACGGAACTTGAGCAAGTCTGTCTTGTTGAATTGCACGAGGTCGCCGAGCGTCTCCACATCCGCAGCCTTCAAACAATTGAGGGCACGAACAGAGAGGTTCATATCGACGAGCTTGGTCTTCAGCAACTGGCGCATACGCAGTACTTCCTCATCAAATTCTTCATTGCCATCAAAGTCTGCATTCTCGAGCGTAATCTTTTCGTCAGAGAACAGCATGAGATGGTAGATGAGAATCTTAGATGCCTCTCTGAGAGCATCTTTTGGATGGATGGAACCATCTGTGGTAATCTCGAGCACGAGTTTCTCGTAGTCGGTCTTCTGTGCCACACGATAGTTCTCCACTGCGAACTTGACGTTGCGGATAGGAGTGTAGATAGAGTCAATGGCAATGTCGTTGATTTCCTTGCAGAACTCGCGATTCTCGTCTGCAGGAACATATCCGCGACCCTTGTTGATGCTCAACTCCAGCTCCAATGTTGCCTGAGGATCCAAATGGCAAATGACCAAATCTGGATTTAACACTCCAAATCCATTGAGGCTCTTGTTGATATCTCCAGCCTTAAACTCGGTTGAATTCTCGATGGAAATTGACACTTTTTCTGAGTCAAAACCATCAGCGACTTGCTTGAATCGAACTTGCTTCAGATTCAAGATAATGTTGGTAACATCCTCCTTCACACCTGGAATCGTAGAGAACTCATGCTCAACACCAGTAATGCGGATGGTGTTGATAGCATAACCTTCAAGCGAAGAAAGAAGAATGCGACGGAGTGGATTACCGATAGTAATACCATAGCCTGGCTCCAAAGGACGGAATTCGAACTTTCCGTACTTGTCGTCAGCCTCCAACATTACGACTTTTTCTGGTTTTTGAAATGCTAATATCGCCATTTGATTATATTTTATTATTTAGAGTA
>Ga0310786_10009596_pt1 | contig 12266 bp, 13 predicted proteins | sample AusTroGonzalo_MG_FD_203881 | JGI IMG/M metagenome (GOLD analysis project Ga0310786, IMG submission 203881) | Bovine rumen microbial communities from tropical cattle in Woodstock, Queensland, Australia - Gonzalo_03 (v2) (version 2) | ecosystem: Host-associated > Mammals > Digestive system >...
AGATGTGTCTGGTGCTAGTCTAGAGAACATCTTTACACCTCTCCAGCTGAAGTAGTCATACATAGTGATGCCAACTTGTACTAAGTTAGACTTGTTTTCATACTTGTCATACTCAAACTCTGGATTGATGACTATGTTCACACAAGCCATGTTCTTCTCATCATCAAATGGATCAATGTGGTCTCCTAAGTAGAATCTGATGTATCTCACATCCAAGTGCTGGTTCTTCTCAGGATCACCTATATTGTCCTCCCACATGTATGTAGTGAACTCTAGTGGTCTCTTTGGATATGGAGAGCACTCAAACATGTAAGGATCTTGACACTTCTTGAATCCTGCTCTCTTCAGCATCACTATGATCTTCCTGTACATAGACTCCTTTGTTGACATGCTGACTTGGTCTACTGCATCTCTTGTTGAAGACTTGTCACTAGTCTTCTTAGCAAGACCAAGACTTGTCTCATTTATGAAATTTGATATAGGTGCCACGGAGCTGAGCCAATCTTCGAACTTCTCTTGCATGTCTAATCTTTTTTTAAATGATGTAGATGATGTAGGCATGACTGGAGCACCAGAGACAACCCAACTCAAGCCAAAGTCAAGGTTTTTATTAGAGAGCTTCAGCCTCAATGCTTTCCAATTATCTTCGTCTGTAGTAATAGAAAGTACCCTGTTCTTATAGCTTCCTACTGATCCTTTCAAATGGTGTGATATGACAAAGTAGTCATCATGTATAAAGAATTTTATGTCTCTGCAGTCATCTATCTTCTTTTTGACTGGCCTGAACTCAAGATTTACTCGGTCATGATCATCAAATTTATCAAAAATGCTGTATAACTCATACTTGTCTTTGTGATCTAGCACCATTTTAGGTACTGTGTCAATTACTAGATTCATGAAATTCTCTCTGTCTAGATATACTATGTTTTCTACAGCATCTTTTTCTTGAGCTTGTGCTCTAGTCTTCTTAGCTAGCCCTAAGCTTGACTCATCTAACTTCCGCTTGTAATGATTATTGATCCAGTCAGCTACAATCTTTATAGTTTGCAAAGACATCTTAGTCTTGTCTTTCTGAAATCCAAACTGAACAATTGCAGATTTTAAATGGAATGTCAAGTCAGAGTGATTTACTACCATGTAGTCTTGAAGATCCTTGTCATATGAGAATATAGAGATATACTCAAATGGTTCCCCACTAAGATCAGTTGTCTGGTGATACAAGAAGAGTGACTTGTTTTCTTCTCTTCTATTAATTCCCTTATCTATCTTCTTGAGCCCCCAGTAGTTGTTATGTCCATTGTCAATATACTCTATTTCGCTGAATATATTGTCAAGATCTGGGACAAGTTTCCTCAAGATTTTAAGAATGTCATCAACATTGTCAACATATGAAATATTGTCAATAGCATCTCTTTGACTAGATTCCTCTTTGACTCTCTTTGCTAGCCCTAAGTTGCTCTCATTTATTGCTGTCTTAGAGCTGAGTGCTTTAGTGAACTCTCTGTAGAAGTATCCAGAGAGCTTTATGATATTGTAGTGAGTTTGCATCCAAGCTCTGATCCACTGTCTTGGTGGCATGCATGATGTGTCAACTCCACTGTTCTTCAGCTTGCTGTAGTCTTCAGCACACTTCTTTGCAATTTTTGATGCTGATATTTGGTCTTTTTCAGTCATGACAATATATAAGCTACAAATATGTAGTCACTTTGGCTATTTATCGACTTTAAGGACCTTAATGAAGCTTCTAGACATTGAATGGAGAAACATAGGATCATATGGGAACAAGACTCAGAGACTAGAGTTTGATGACAAAGGCAAGCTCATCCTCTTGCAAGGCAAGTCTGGATCAGGCAAGTCTACAATCCTCAACATGACATCAATCTTGTTCTATGGCAAAGTAGAGAAGATGAAGAATGGAGGCATAGTCAACCGTATCAACAAGAATGGCTATGTCAAAGGCACAATTGTCAACAAGAACTCAACTTATGTCATAGAGAGGACTTTCTCTCCTAACACTGTGACTGTCCTCAAAGATGGAACCGACATCAACTCTATTGGAGTCAAAGATGCTCAGCAGTTCATCATTGAGAATGTAGTTGGCATTCCATACCAGATATTCACTAACATCATCTCACTGTCTATGACTAAGTTCAAGTCATTCTTGAACATGAATCCAGAAGACAGAAGGCAGATCATAGACAGAGTGTTCAGCTTAGAGATGGTCAATGAGATCTTCATGCTCATCAAGAAAGACATGAGAGACCTCGGGTCTTCAATCAATGCTCACAACACTGAGATATTCACTCTGACTAACACTATCAACAATGCTAACCAGGAGCTCAAGAAGCTCACTCAGGAAGCTGGTACTAAGAATGATGATGCAATCCAGAAGAACAATGAGATCATTGATCAGGAGACAAAGAGAGTAGAAGCATGTAACATCAAGAGGAATGAGTTCACTCAAGCTTACAACTCTTACTACAATGAGTACAGCAAGATAGTTGGCCGGCTCCAGCAGATTGACATGGCTAAAGCACTGATCCAGCAGAAGATTGACTTGTTCAACCAAGACATGTGTCCTACATGCCATACATCATTCTCATCACAGGTATTCCAAGATGTCAAGAAAGATCTGTTAGAGAAGCTCAAGAAGAGTGATGAGCTGACACAGACTACTATACAGTCAAGAGACAGCTACTTAGCAACTATCAACCAGTACAAGACAGGCATTGATGCACTCAACAAAGCTATTGGAGAGTCAAATCAGAAGATTGCTGCCGCTCAGGCTGCTAACTTAGCAATCAATGAGTCTGCTAAAGAGAAAGCTGAGTATTCTTCAATCAAGAACATCATTGACCAGAACAGCATAGCTCTTGCAAATGCTAAGAAGCTCCTTGATGAAGACAATGACAAGTGGAATGACTTGAGCACTCTGTCATCACTGTACTCTATTGATGGTGTCAAGAAGCAAGTCATCAAGAACTACTTGCCACAGCTCAACAGAGAGATCAAGCAGTCTCTCTTGAAGCTTGACTTCCCATACACTCTTGAGTTTGATGAGAACTTTGAGAACCATGTCTACTACTTGAATGATCCTATCCCTACTGACACACTCAGTGAAGGAGAACACAAGAGAGTCGACTTAGCTGTCCTGTGCAGCATATTCAAGCTGCTCAAGAGGAAATACCCTAGTATCAACATATTCACCTTAGATGAGATAGTCAGCAGCATTGACCCAATCACTATTGGTGATATCCTCAGATACTTGAAGGACTTTGCTACAGAGATGAGCCTCAATGTGTTCGTTGTGACACATGTCACAATGGAGACAGAGCTATTTGATGAGCAGATAACAGTCACAAAAGAAGATGTGTTCAGCGACTTGCAGATAGACTTCAAGCTATAAAACTTACACTACCAAGACCTTAGAATGGAAGAGAATGAGAGAATAAAAGAGATGATTGAGCAGAGTTGTCCATCACTTCTGAACATACAGTATGCTGAAGTTGATGGAACTCCAAAAGTGAGGATCATGAGCTCTGATGGATCACATGTTGACTATGACTTTGACCAGCTCACAGGAGTCAACTATGACACTAAAATCACTGCAAATGATGACAATACCTATAAGATTCGTGTTGACTCTGACTGTGGAATCAGGGCTGCTGACTATGGAATCAAGACAGCTACTGCCTCTAGTGTCAACTATGAAGACACTGTTTTCACATCAGACCGAGCAGACTGCATTACTACAGGAAGGCTTGCTGCTGACAGCTGTGATACAGTAGCAGGAACTACTACATCAGCACAAGCATTCATAAACTCTAATGGTAACTTTGTCTCTGGAGGCTATGTCTATCCTTCAAAGACAACAGATCTAGAGATCTCCGGATGGGTCACTAATGATATCCTTGAGAAGCAACTTGCTCCATTGAGAGGGTGCTTCTACTGGATGAACTCCCAGAAAGAGAGACTCATGAAGCAGATTGCAAAGACATATGTAGAGATACTGATGAGTGGGACTGCCAAGAACATCCTCTGGCTTGGAGTCAACAAAGACAACAAGCTCTCAGTGTTCAAGCAAGAAGCAGATGCTAGAAAAATGACACTAGATGACTTGTTTGAGAGGGCATCTTCATTTGCTGCACAGAAGTCATACACAGAGCTGTTTGGTCCTATTGTTGGAGACTTGACCATAGACTGGTACATTGCTCAGATAGAGACTGCTGGGAAGTTCATTGAAGCTTTCTATGATATTCCTAAGCTGATGAGGACAAGAAGGCTTGAGCCTAAGAAGTTTGGGATTGAGAAGCAAGAAGATGACAGCAAGAAGTCTGCTGAGAGCTTGTGGCCTGCAGACCACCCATTCTGGGCACTTGAGGAAGATGAGGATGAAGACATCTATGCAGATGAAGTCCTCAAAGTAGAAGATGGAAATGACATTGCTCCAGTACTCATCACCCAAAAGCCATATCAGCCATACAACACTCCACCATTCAATCCACCATTCAATCCACTGACTACAACACAAATAGGAGTAGGAGATTGTCCTTGGAATGAGTACACTGTCACTTGTTCAAATAGCAATGCTCTTACTGGAGTCTCATCTGGAAAGAGTATATCAGATGCAGCAACTACATGTAAGGCAGTAGCAGACAGTGACGCTGTGAAGACATTTGTTGGCGCTAGGTATTAAACTATGCATGAACTTGACTATAATAACAATATGAAGATTGTAGCTATATCAGACAACCATGGAATCCTCACTAAGAAACTGAGAGAAGACATTGGGACCTGTGATGTCTTGCTCATAGCAGGAGACACTGCAGATCTGTACAAGCAGAAGTCTATGGATGGCTCTAAGTGGTGGTACAAGGAGAATTTCTTGCCTTGGCTGAACCATGTAGATGCTAAGCATATTGTCATGGTTGCAGGAAATCATGACTTCTGGCTTGAGAAGGAGCCTGACGAGTTCAGGAAGATGATTGAAGGGACTAACATCACATACTTAGAGAATGAGTATGTCACTATTGATGGTGTGACTATCTATGGGACTCCACTATGTCACAAGTTCTACAACTGGGCTTTCATGCCAGATGACGACAAGCAGAGAGAGATCTATGAGAAGACAATGGATGACAGGAAGATAGACATCTTGCTGTCTCATGATGCTCCTTATGGGTGCTCTGATGTGTGCTTCAAAGCTTCATGGCCTGTTGAAGATCCTCACATTGGCAGTCATGTCCTCAGAGATGTCATCTTAGAGAAGAAGCCAATGTACTGCTTGCATGGTCACTTGCACTCTACTAACCATGAAGAAGAGATCTTAGGAGACACTAAAGTGTACAATGTGTCTGTAGTGTGTGAAGACTATGCTATACACTATGAACCACTTGTGATAGAGTATGAACCAAAACAAGAAGACAATGAAGATACAATCAATAGCTGATGTCATCACTAACTCAAGCAGCGAGCTGTTTGTAGTCAGGAAAGGTGAGTCTTTTGATGATCTGATCAGTGACATCAGGAGGATAGTCAACAACAAAGACTACAGATTCTATGAGTATGACACTGTGGATATCTATGTGGCAGCTGAAGAAGAACATAATGACTTCTTCAACTACACTATCATGCCAGGAGACTTAGTGATTAGAACACAAAAGAACACTCTGAACCCTGATGGGCTTGATGCAGTAGAGTCTGAGCTGTATGGACATAACTATTTCAGAAGACACTTAGGATAAGAAGGATATGAGAAAACTGACAGTACAAAGTATAAGTGACATCATCACTAACAGCTCTAGTGAGGTGTTTGTGATACAAGGTGGACTCCTCACACAAGCTATAGTGAGGATAGTCAAAGATGTGACAGAGCTGTGGGCTGAGACAGCTAATAGCCAATGGCTGAAGACTATTGACGACATCTTAGAAGTTGAAGTTGCTGACCACTACTACAAAGATGATGGCTGGGACTATGAGTATGACAAAGGAGATGTTGTCATCTACTCAAAAGATGACAATTCAATCCCATATGATCTGATAGAGACTCTTGAAGACATCTTAGATGCTTTAGGAGTGAAATGGGACAGACACCATCTTGGATGATAAAGCCATTCTTGAAATGGGTAGGTGGGAAGAGACAGCTCATCAAAGAGATAAGAGCTAGGCTTCCTGAGAATTACAGTGAGATGCTCCATGTAGAGCCATTCATTGGTGGAGGATCTGTGCTCTTCTCTCTGCAGCCAGACAGAGCTTATGTATGTGACTACAACAAAGACTTGATAGCTACATATCAAGAGATCTGCTCTAGGCCAGAGAGAGTCATAGAAGAGCTCATGTCTATGAAGAACACTAGTGAAGACTTCTATCAGAAAAGGAGAGAGTACAACAGATGGCTTGAGTACAGAGGAGTGATGTTCACATCATTCCCATATCTTGCTGCTATGTTCATCTACCTTAACAAGACTGGATTCAATGGGATGTACAGGATCAACAAGAAAGGCTTGTACAATGTCCCATGGAACAAGAATCCTCATGAAGACATGTCTTGGTTCATCAATGAAGATGACATCATGGACACATCAGAGTACTTGAGCAAGCATGTCACTATAGGAATGCCAAGCTCATACTCTAACATATTTGACAGAGTCAATGAGCCAACTAGCTCTGTGAGATATCCACAATTCTGGTACTTAGATCCTCCTTATGCTCCACTAGACAAAGACTTAGAGAGAGGGAACTTTGACCAGTACACTACGTTCCCTGGATGGGCTTATGATGAGCAGATAAAGCTCAGAGACTTCTGTGTTAAGCTAGATCAGAATGGCTACTTCTTCATGTTAAGCAACTCTTCATGCTCACTCATACATGAGCTGTACAAGATGTTCAAGATAGAAGAAGTTGATGCTAGGAGATCAATATCTGCTAAAGCTTCAACAAGAGGTGGATGCAAAGAAGTGATAGTCACAAACTATTGACATATTCCTAGATATTATCTCTATGAAGAACAATGACATAATAGACAAGTTCTGGCTTTGCCTCAGTGATTATAACACAACATATGTGTATCTCTTTGTTGTTGAGCCTCAGAAAGGCATAAGTGAGAGTGGATCAGGATACTGGTATGTGAAGACTGTCCCAAATGAAGAATATCCATATGAAGAATGGCTTGGCACTAGGATCCCATCATGGGTCATGGATGAGCTGTACAGGCAGATGAGCATCCCAAAAGCTAATGCTAGAGGTGAAGGTGGAGTCAAGCTTGAGTTTGAAGGACATCCTGACCAGCTGTTTGGCAAGATTGGCCTCAGCTATAATCAAGAAACAAGAAGACTAGAGATAGAATGAAGACATACAGAGAGACATGCTTGATAGGAAGCATAGACTATGATCCAAGGAGAAGACTAGGAGCACTCAACACATCCGTGAAGTGGAAGTCTTGGCTTGACAAGACTTGGGAGTTCTTCAGCCTTGAGCTTGTGTATCCAACACCAGTTGATGCTGATGAGCGTGAGAGGTACTGGTGGATGTACAAGAACATCAGAGAGATAGCATTTGCAATTGCAATTGGTACTGGCGCTATGGTTGCATACACAGCAGCAATCACTGTTTTTGCATTCTAAGTGTTAAATTAGTGTTAAATCTCCTGAATCTTTGCAAGGTTCAGGAGATTTTTTGTATATTTGCAGCATAATAACATACAAGATAACATGAAAGTTACAAAAGACAATGTCACACAAGCGGTCAAGATCTGCTGGTTCCCTACCTACAGGCCTCTGACAGGAGACAATGCTGCTAGTCTGCTCAATGCACTTCTTGATGACCTCAAGACACTTAATGAGGTGACACTTCCTGATCTAGAGAAGAGACTTGGGATTTCATTCAAGTTCCCAAGAGTATGCATAGGTGTCCAAGACTGGCATGATGACAGTGACGAGTACCCAGACTACTATGGCTCTATGAGAATCTACTCAGAAGATGAGAAAGACTCACAGTTCCTGGAACCTCTGTCACCAGAGCTTGACTTAGATGGGATAGATGAGAATCTCTGCACTCTGGTATCTTATTTTGATGAATGGCTAGAGTCAGCAAAGAAGAAAGAAGATGAGACCAAGGATAAAGGAGAAGGATGACATCAAGATCACATACAGTGAGATGAACAAGTACTTGACTGAGAACAAGTGCTATGGACATGTCGTCAAGTTCCTCAGCAAAGACATAGCTGAGTACTCATTCTTCATCATGTACAGGCATAGCAGGAAGCCGCCTGAGCTCGCAACAATCCGTGTGTCATTAGTTTCAAAGCTTGTGCTGTCAGCCGCCATAGAGGGACGCGTGTTCAACTCTATAAGAGCATTCATGGAAGCATGCAAGTGGCCTGAGTAGCAAGCTTTAACAATCATTAAACTGTCTGTACAAAACAATTGTGACACAATCACATAAAATCAACAAGTTAATATATCATCACTAACAGAACATCAAATGAATCAAGATCCAAAGAACATCGAGGAGATTGGCAAGAGTGTGGAGGACATCCAGAACTTGCCTGATGTGCCAAAGAATGCAAGTGTGCGTGTCACTGACATTGACACTAAAGCACTGACACCAGTCCAGAAAGAGCGCTACCATCAGATCACTCGCTCTCTTGTAGTTGGAGACCTCAACTCGGTCAACAACTATGGAGCTGAGCTCTCTGGTGTCATGTCTCAGAACTCAGATGCACTGCTCAAGGCTGTGCGCAACACTAATGGTAATGAGGTCACAGCTCTGACTACAGAGCTTCTTGGCCAGCTCGACATGATTGACATCGATGAGATCAATGACACAGACACATGGAAGCGCATCATGCGCAAGATTCCTATCTTGAAGAAGTTTGTGCCAAGCATTGAGCAGATCATCACTAAGTATGACTCTATCGCTGACTCAGTCCAGAAGGTGTCAGACAAGATTGAAGGTGTGAGCCTCATCGCTAAGCGAGACAACAACGCCCTTGAAGAGATCTTCAACAACAACAAAGACTATGTTGCTCAGATTGGTGATCTCATTGCAGCAGCACAGCTCAAGCGTGATGAGCTAGTAGACCAGCTGTCTGAGATGCAGGCAAACCCAGACAAGTATGAGATCTATGACATCCAGGACGTAGCCGACTTCAAGAACGAGCTCGACAAGAAGATCCATGACATGCAGGCCACTCAGTACACCATGAAGATGAACTTGCTCCAGGTGCGTGCTATCCAGAAGAACAACATGCAGATCTCTAACAAGGCTGCAATGTTCGTGTCAACTGTCTTGCCAATCTGGAAGAACCAGCTCTCTATCTCTATCATGATGGACGACCAGAAGAAGAATGCTGAGGCCATGCGTGCTATGTCTGACACAACCAACAAGATCATTGAGAAGAACGCTCAGCTCTTGAAGGTCAACTCTGTAGCTGTCGCCAAGGAGGCAGAGCGTGGCATCTTCGACATGTCTACTCTTGAGAAGACCACAACTCTCATGATTGACACAGTCAAGGAGGTTGAGTCAATCCACCAGAAAGGAATCAGTGAGCGAAAGGCATTCGAAGAGAAGCTCATCTCTCTCGAGAATCACCTCAACACTTCTATCACTCACTCTATCGACACAATGAAGGGTGAGAAGAAGTACCTCGAAGGTGAGCACAAGACATTCAAAGAGCTCCAGGGAGTAGCACCAGATCCTGCTCCTGCTGAGTGAATACCCGCACAGCCTGCTTGACCAGTTTGATCAAGCAGGCTCTAGAGGACAACTAATCCTACAATTCCGTTACATTAACTTGCATCAAAGACAATACAATGACAATCAACGAGTTTCAAGCATACGATCTCTACAAGTACTATCCTGACATTGACAATGACAGGTACTACAACTATCGAGTCAAGAAGAAGAACAAGCTGGTGAGAGGAGCTAAGTACATGCTGAAAGGCTTAGAGTGCGATGGATTCGGAATGCCTACTCGTGTATACCAAGTAGTTGCACTTGTCAAAGATGTCAATGATGTTGTCCTCAATTCTGTTGTGATGAGACAACTGCAAGGAAACTCAGATGACACGAAGTTCACTCTGTCACGTGCTGAGTGCCAGGTACTCCACATCAAGTATGAGCCTGGCTTGCAGCTGTTCCCAGCAGGAATGATGTGGAAGAAGTGGTCTGACAAGATTGAGACAGGCCGTACAGTCTTCAATGAAGCTGACATGTCTACTTACCCTGTGTCAAGGATTGATGGCAACATACGCCATGTCATCATCAAGATTGACAGATTCAGAGTAGATGGAAGCAATGTCATAGACTCTGTCACCGACAAAGAGATCCCAATTGACACATTCTTGTCTTCAATGAGACTCACAAGCAAAGGCAACATAGTGTCACTCAAAGATGCTTACAGCCATGGCCTGCAGTTCTTCAAGAAGGATGAGTCTATCCCATACAGGATCATCATGCCTGGTGACAATGGACTTGAAGATGATGACACAAGCACAGACAGCATGTTCATTGAGGCCTACTTGAAGAAGCCGTCTAGAGGCATACACACTGACGATGGCATATCAGGAATCCCTCCGGCACTCTTGAAAGACAAGACTGTCAATGACATGTTCAACATCTATGTTGACGAGTTCAAGCTCAACAAGAAGAATCACAAGTCTGCTATCAAGCACTATGAGAAGAAGACAGGTGAGACTTTCAAGCTTCCAGGAGACAGCTTTGTAGCTAGATCAGATGGGACTTACAACATAATCACAACTTCAGACATGCACCGTCATGGTCATGTTGGAGACATCATCTATGATGCATCTAACAAGTCAATGGGCATCAAGATGTCTAATGGACTGTGGGTGCTTGAAGAATAGAACAACAAAGAACATACAATATGGAACTTTCACCAAAACTCCCGACAGCAGACACTACAAGAGACCAGATCTTGCTGTCAATCTTAGACACTGACCTGTACAAGTTCAGTGTAGCTTATGCATACATGACCTTGTATCCTGATGCAGAAGGCACATTCGTGTTCAGTGACCGTTCAAAGAAGGTGTGGACTGATGAAGAGTTTGCCAAGCTGAAAGAGAACATGAGAGTCATCTCAAGCCTTAGCATGAGCACATATCAGTTCAACTGGTGTGTCAAGAACTTAGGCACTTACTTGCCAGAGAACTTCTGGGTGTGGCTCAGCACTTTCAAGTATGAGCTTGACAGAGTCAAGATGGAGCTTGATGATGCTCGGCACCTGATGATCTCTGTCACTGACAAGATGCACAAAGTGACTCTGTATGAGATTCCAGTCCTTGTGGTAGTAGCATACACTATGGGTGAAGACGTGTCATACAACTTGCAGAAGACGATGCTCAAGCTTGGCGTCAAGATTGACTTAGCAGACTCTTATGGGCTGACCTTCTCAGAGTTTGGCACCCGACGCAGGCTAAGTGCAGAGATCCAAGACCATGTGGTCAGGAAGCTTGCTTCTGAGTGTGACTCATTTGTAGGGACATCTAATGTCCACTTCGCTTGCAAGTATGGACTCAAGGCTATTGGCACATATCCTCATGAGTGGCCTATGTTCCATGCAGCTGTGACTGGCGGATACATCGAGGCTAACACTCGTGCAATGGAAGACTGGGTAGAAGTGTATGACGGCTATCTTGGCACTGCCTTGATTGATGCATTCACTACTCCTGTGTTCCTCAAGAACTTCTCTAAGAAGCTTGCATGTCTGTTTGATGGTGTCCGTCAAGACTCAGGTGATGAGTTTGAGATTGGCGACATGATCATCAACAGGTACAAGCAGCTTGGAATCGACCCAAAGAAGAAGTTCATTGTGTTCAGCAATGGCCTTGACTTTGCCAAGTACAAAGACATCAAGAGGTACTTTGACGGGAAGATTGGCGTGAGTGCAGGCATTGGCACTAACCTGACTAATGATCCTGTCCTTTGGACTGAAGAAGCCACAGCAGCCTACAAGCCAGCTAACATTGTCATGAAGCTCATGAAGTGCCGACTCAATGCTAACCAAGACTGGCACAACTGTATCAAGATCTCTGATGACAAAGGCAAGGAGATGGGCAATGAGAGTGATATCCTGATGGCTAAGTATCAGATTGGGATGATCAATTCGCTTGTGTCATACAACTCAATTTACAACTTCACTAAAGCTGATGCTCCTGACAGAGTGTAGTTAAACTTTGTTAAAAGATCTTTGAGGATGATCTGAGTTTGAACAGTTTTTTGTATATTTGCAGTATCAAACAAAAAAT
>Ga0310786_10009597_pt1 | contig 12265 bp, 4 predicted proteins | sample AusTroGonzalo_MG_FD_203881 | JGI IMG/M metagenome (GOLD analysis project Ga0310786, IMG submission 203881) | Bovine rumen microbial communities from tropical cattle in Woodstock, Queensland, Australia - Gonzalo_03 (v2) (version 2) | ecosystem: Host-associated > Mammals > Digestive system >...
AGACTGCCCTTATTGTGGCCGAGGAGATTGGATTGAACCGTGCCTCTATCTTGGGAGTTATGCTGAATGGTGTTGTTTTGAGTGGAGCTGCTTCTATTGATGAGATAAAGAAGGATTTCGGAGATGACGTTGCCCATATTCTTCATGGCATGCTGCGTATTCGCGATCTTTATGCCAAGAGTGCAACCGTCGAGAGCGAGAACTTCCGCAGCCTGCTGGTCACCTTCGCAGAAGACCTGCGTGTTATCCTTATCATGATAGCCAACCGTGTGCTTATCATGCGTAAAATCAAGGACACGCCTTATGTAGAAGCCCAGCGCAAGGTTTCCATGGAGGCAGCTTACCTATATGCTCCTCTCGCCCACAAACTTGGACTTTACAAACTGAAGAGCGAACTGGAGGACCTTAGTCTCAAGTACCTCGAACACGATGCCTATTATCATATAAAGGAAAAACTCAACGAAACCAAACGCAGTCGTGACGCTTATATAGCAAACTTCATTGCACCTATCGACGAGAAACTACGTGCCGCAGGACTTAAATTCCACATGAAGGGCCGTACCAAGAGTATCCACTCTATTTGGCAGAAGATGAAGAAGCAGCAGGTGGATATTGAAGGCGTGTTCGACCTCTTTGCCATCCGTATTATCCTGGATTCCAAGCCAGAGAAGGAGAAACAGGACTGCTGGCAGGTTTTCAGTATCATTACCGACATGTACCAGAGCAACCCCAAGCGTATGCGCGACTGGCTCTCTGTTCCTAAGAGTAACGGATACGAGAGTTTGCACATCACTGTCTTAGGACCTGACAAGAAATGGGTGGAAGTTCAGATACGTACAGAACGTATGGACGACATTGCCGAACATGGTCTGGCTGCTCACTGGCGCTACAAAGGTGTTAAAAGCGGACAGAGTGGTATTGAGGAATGGCTTGCCAATGTCCGTGGTGCCCTTGAGACAAATGACGACATGCAACTTATGGACCAGTTCCGTATGGATTTGGTTGAGGATGAGGTCTTTGTCTTCACACCTCGTGGCGACCTCTTCAAACTGCCCACCGGTTCTACAGTTCTTGATTTTGCCTATGCCATTCACAGCAAGGTCGGTAACTCGTGCGTTGGAGCCAAGATTGGAAACAAGAATGTTACCATACGTCAGAAACTACAGAGTGGAGACCAAGTGGAGATTCTCACCAACGCCAACCAGACTCCCAAGCAGGACTGGCTGAATATCGTACAAACCAGCAAAGCTCGTAATAAGATACGGCAAAGCCTCAAGGAGATGGAAAGCAAGGAGGCGCTGATGGCCAAGGAGGAGTTAGACCGAAAGCTCAAGAACCGTAAGCTGGAGTACAACGAGCCTACCCTCATGCATACCATCACCAAACTGGGTTATCGTATTGTTACCGAGTTCTATGCAGCTTTGGCTTCAGGTACTATCACCATGGAGCAAGTGCTGGATGCTTATGGTGCTCAGTTACGTCACAACAAGGGCGAGGAAGAGCGCACTACACCACAGATGAGTGCACAGGAGTTTGTAATGCAGGAGAACGAGAAGAACAAGTTTTCTGCAGGAGGCGATGATGTTATTGTCATTGACCAGGAATTGAAAGGCCTTGACTTCCAGATGGCCCGCTGCTGCCAGCCTGTCTATGGAGATGATGTCTTCGGCTTCGTTACCAGCGGAGGCGGCATCAAGATCCACCGTGAGGACTGCCCCAACGCCCCACAGCTGCGCCAGCGTTTCGGATACCGTATCGTCAAGGCTCGCTGGGCAGGCAAGCGTGGCAGTCAATATCCCATCACCCTCCGCATTGTAGGCAATGATGATTTGGGTATCGTCAATAATATTACCAGCATCATCAGCAAGGAAGGAATCCTCCTGCGCAGTATCAGCATAGACAGTCACGACGGACTCTTTTCCGGCACACTTACTGTCATGCTCGATGATATCAGCCGACTACAGCAACTGCTCAAGAAAATCAAAACCGTAAAAGGCGTCAAGAACGTTTCCAGAAGCTAAGAAGAAACATATTAAGACGTGCAATAAAACTATTTTCAAACCTTGATAATTTATTTTCATGACTTGAAAATATATTTTCAAAGCTTGGTTATATATTTTCAAAGCTTGAAAATAATTATATAAGCCGTACTAGAATGCTTTTCTTGTAGGATAAAATCTTTTTAATTGGAGTAAAAATGAAATGACCCCCGAAAGTTTATTGTCCAACTTTCGGGGTTCGCTTCAACTCATAGGGGCTTTGAATATGTAAATTCTATTTTAGCGAGTTTTTCATTCTGACAATCTCAGCATCAATGTATTTTTGAAGGCATTTGGCTATCTCGGGATAATAGTCGTTCAGGGTCTTATACTTATCACGATTATTGGCATAGTTGCGCAGGCAAGTTACGAGTTCAGGCGTCCAACGAAATCCTTTACGCCATATTTCATCATACATGGATTCGAGCGTTTTGTTGTCAATAAGGCCATTATCTTTTAAATAAATGAATACGGCAGCACGAACGATACTCTCGTTAATGACGATGTGCCAATCGGGGTAGGCCTGTCGTTGCATTTCAGGTAATGACCAAAAGAGAAGTCTTTGACCAATTTTCTCCATGAGCGCCGCATTAGCGGCATTGTCAAGCAGAGGATTTACGAAGGAGTGATTGAACTCGTGAATGAGAACATAGGGAAAGCTTTGAAACTGGGATGTTGTTGGGTTTATATAATAACCCATGATGGAGAACACCTCTCTGGGCTGCCCTGAAATCTGTCGACTAGTACCATAGTTATGCCCGCCAATAGTGAAGCCGACGATGACAGCAAACTTTTCCTTAGCCTCGTTGCCATAGAATTTAGAATACCAGTCTTGATGAAAAATCGGCATTACTTCTGCTTCGAAGTTCTTGATACCCTCTTCGTAGAAAGCACGGTGTTGCTCGAAGAAGTCGTGGAAATGGGTATCCTTATAAAACTTATTAAGCTTCTGGATAAAATCTGTAATGTCAACATTTTTCCAATTCTCAACCAAATCAGATTTATCACCCAAGAACTTTATTTTTCCCTTCTGGATATCAAGGTGAATGGCCATACTCATCACCTTATCGTGGCTGATGCCGTACGTTGTGTTTAAATTCCAGGCGAGTGCAACTGCCTCATGCTGCTTGTAAGGCGCAAACCATGCCTCCGTGTCTTTTGTGTACTGACCTGCCACATCATGGCAGTAATCCTGATACCCCGCCGTACGTGCCAGGATACTCAAGAGTTCCACTGTTTCACTGACTTCAACCTTAATTTGCGCATGCCCTATAACTGCAACAATTACAAGCAAAGCGGTAATGAGATACTTTTTCATTTTCTGTGTTGTGTTTGTTAGTATTTTGAATTCTGTTGCAAAGATATTACCCTTTTCATATATATCCTTATCAGTTTTGCTGACAAAATTATTTTTTGTATAGACGGTCAGTGGCAGGAAAAATACATTTTCAAAGGATTAATTCGTTACTTCGAGGCATTATTATCTTGTTTTTCAGAATACGGGCATCCACGGAATGCGTTAATCTCGATTTTCTGTATCGTAGAGGGAAGACAGACGTTCTTCAGGCTTGAACAGCCATCAAATGTGTGATATCCTATTACCTTCATACTCTCTGGAATGTTTATTGAAATAAGTTTCTTGCAGTTCCCGAAGGTGGAATATTCTGTTTTCTCCAACGGAGCCAGAATCTGAACGGTATATAGGTTATGGCATTCCTCAAAGGCGGCCTTCTCAAGCGATGTAAGCGACGATGGAATGACCACGTTATTTATCTCGTTGCAATATGCAAAAGCACGCCTACCGATTACTTTCAACCCTTCAGGCAACTTCAGCAGATGATTGGAGTATCTACCGTAGAAAGCTGCTTCATCAATTTCCTCAATAAAGGCAGGAATCTCCGAGGTTCTGCACCCCATTACGAGTGTCTTTCCGTCTTTAGAAAGGATGACGTTGGAACCTTCGGGCGACATGTAGTTAGGATTCTTGGGGTCAACAGATATTTCGTCAATCTCTTTACAACCGGCAAATGCCCATCCTGAAAACTCCACTAAAGTCTTGGGAATTCTCAGTGAATGGATGTTGATATCATTAAAGCAACTTATGCCAAGACGTTTGATGTCCTTGGTGATGACGGTCGTCTTGCAGGCAGCCACAAGCGTTGAGTCGGATTTCCTAACAATGCCGTTGCAATGCGAACGGGAGTCGTAGGTTGGATTATCCTTATCAACGACAATTGATGAAAGCTGATGGCAGCCTTCAAAAATATCTCCGCTTAACTCTTTAACGTTCTTAGGGATAAAGATGGACTTTAGCGAAATGCAATTAGCAAAGGCTCCGCTATATATCTCCTCGAGCGATTCTGGGAGAATCACCTCCTTTAGGTTGGTGCAACCGCTGAAGGCTCCAAAACCAATCTTTTTTACACCCTCGGGAATCACTATTCGCTCCAAAGACTGGCATCCACAGAAAGCATCTTCTTCGATTTCCTCGACAAAAGCAGGTATCTTACTGGTGGAACAACCTGCAAGAAGAACCATTCTATCCCACCCCTCATCATCTGTAATAGCATTACTGCCTTCTGGCGAAATCCAACTGCCCCCTGGATTCATCAGAATCTCATTAAGATTGTTGCTTTCATAAAACAGATTCCTTCCCAAGCCGTTCAGCGTTGACGGCAGTTTTACAGACTTCAGATTCGGCATAAGAGCGAATGCATAGCTATCGAGTTTCTCGATACCATCTTCCACGATTACCTTCTCCACCGTATGCAAGCCTGCAAAGGCCTCCTTACCAATGCGTACCACATTGTAGGTCTTGCCGTCGTGAATTACAGCATTTGCAATCAGTAGTGGCTGTTCTGGGATAAAACAACTGGGTGATTCAAAACCACATATCATCACGTCAATACTATCGTGCCTTCCCAAATAGTGACCGCACGCAGCCGGAAGTACGGAGGAATAAACTAAACCGTTTTCTGTGAAATGAACTTTCTCGTAAGCTTTCACAAATATTGACATCAACAAGAAAACCGAAAAAAATAATGCTTTACTTTTCATTTTACTCATGTGTTTTTATTAGATTTGTGTATTTTTCCGTAACAAAGATAAGATTATATGAGATAAATACCAAATAATACACAAACTTAATTTTATATACTCTTCGCATTATCGTTTTTTTGCACTACCTTTGCATTCCCAAAACCGATTACAAATAAAATACAACAAAATAACGTGTTTTTTTGACTATGCTTAAAATTCTTTTATCATTGATAGCTCTGCCAATGATGGTGGCAGCTGAGACCATCGACGTTACCAGCATCCGTTTAGCTGGCCCATATCCTATGGCAAAACCATTTATGACAGATTCTCTGGATGCGGAGGGAAAGAAAATTGATTTAGATGAACTTTACATGGAAACAACCCCTCTCCAACTCCCCCGAGGAGGAGAGAATACGCCCCTTCAAACTTCCCCAACGGGAGGCTTTGTACTTTCCCCATCGGGAGAGGCGGAAGGGGGTTGTTATCTTGCCGCCTTCACCATACAGAATACAGGGTTTGCCAAGGGAAAGGTGAATGTAAAGTGCGAGAGCAAAAACAAGCTCTATATCGACGGAAATGAGCAAGGACCTGACTTTGAGTTGGTTCCGGGCAGACACGAGGTAAGCATCAAGTTGCTCGTTAAGCCCTCCCCCTCGGGGGAGACGGAGAGGGGTTCCGACACACTACGCGTTAGTGTAGAAACTGAACAGACCATAGAAATCAACCCTGATGGCAATAGATACTGGACGAACGCTGATATGATGCATGGAGAACGTATCAGCAGTGTTGATCTATCCAGCAGCGCAAAATATGCACGCATCCGCAAGAGCATAACTTACAAAGGCGGAGAGACAGGGAGCAAGGAAATATTCATAGATCTGACAACTGGCAAGGAGTTCACTTTGGATGGCTTCCAGTACTGGCTTCCCAAGGGTGACCGCTATGTGCGTTGCTATCGCGAGAAGGAAGGAACTTGGTGCTACGAGACAGTTGACCCTAAGACAGGCGAAAAGACACCCATTGGCAAATATACAGGCAAAGGACATGCCTACCTGACACGTGACCTGAAGAAGTTCCTGGTATCCTACGAAGAGAAGGTGCCTGAGGAGAAGAATAAGGATGTACATCAGATTCTGGAGCCTGATGATCGTCAGCCAGGCTGGCGCAATCGTCGCAACTACTCGCTCTACGATATAGAGACGGGCATCACAACACCCATCACCAAGGGTGCAAAGAATGTCTATGTTACACCGAACAAGGACGCAAGCCGTTACCTTATCTCCATCCATACGGACGACTTAACGGAACGTCCCTTTAGCTTTACCGACCTGATTCTGCTGGATGCTGCAACAGGAAAGGCAGACACACTGGTCAAGCACGATGGCTTCATAGGCTCGTACACCTTCTCGCCAGATGAGAGATATATAGCCCTGACGGGTAGCCCTGAGGCCTTAGAAGGCATCGGAAATACATTGCCCCAAGGTGTTACTCCCGGTAGCTACGAATACGAACTGTTCATCATCGACCTGCAGACAAAGGAGGCTCGTTGCCTGACACGCGACTTCGACCCTTCCGTAACATCATACCAATGGTCAGAACAGGACGGTATGATTTATGCCCTCTGCGAGAACCGCGACCAGCAAAACATTTATCGCATTAACCCCAAGAGTGGAAAGACGGAGCAGCTTTCTCTCTCTGAACCTTATATATATGGCAGCTACAGCCTAGCCGAAGAGAAACCCTTCCTGGCTTACATTGGCGAGAGCAGCATGAGCACAGACCGTTGCTGGCTACGCGACCTAAAGACAGGAAAGGAACGATTGCTGTGCGACCTGAACCCAACCAGACTGAAAGATATCCAACTGGGCAAATGCTACGACTGGAACTTTAAGGCTGAACGAGGTGACAGCATCTATGGTTGCTACTATCTGCCTCCCTTCTTTGACGAGACAAAACAATACCCCATGTTGGTTTATTACTACGGCGGTTGCTCGCCTGTGGGACGATTGCTGGACAGCTACTACAACTATCAGGAATGGGCAGCAATGGGCTATGTGGTCTATGTAATCCAGCCATCAGGCTGTAGCGGCTTTGGTCAGGAGTTTGCCTCACGACACGTGAATGCCTACGGAGATTACACATCCGACGATATCATCCAGGGTACCAAGCAGTTCTGCAAGGAGCACCCCTTTGTAAACGAGAAAAAGATAGGTTGTATGGGTGCCAGCTATGGCGGTTTTATGACTATGTACCTGCAGACACAGACAGACATCTTTGCCGCCGCTATGAGTCATGCCGGCATCAGTAACCCTGCCAGCTACTGGGGCTTTGGCTACTGGGGATATTCGTATAGCACAACTTCAGCCGCTCACTCCTACCCTTGGAACAATATGGAGTTGTATAGCGGCCATGCTCCTCTCTTTAATGCCGACAAAGTTAAAACGCCCATCCTCTTCATGCATGGTGGAGCAGATACTAATGTGCCCATCAATGAGAGTATTCAGATGTTTACAGCCCTGAAGATTCTGGGTAAGGAAACAGCCTTCATAACCGTTGAGGGCGAGAACCATCACATCCTGAACTATAACAAGCGTATCCGTTGGCACGACAGTATCATGGCTTGGTTTGCCCGTTGGCTACAAGACGATCCCACATGGTGGAACACAATGTACCCTGCAAAGAATCTATAGCCAATGATATACCCACAGCATTTCGAGCAGAAGATAGGATTCTCTGAGATTCGCCAACTCCTCATGGGGCATTGTCTCAGTACGCTGGGTCGTAACCGTGTAGAGCAGATGACATTCCTCACCAAAGTCGAGGAAATCCGTCTCCTGCACCAACAGACAACCGAGTTCCGTCGTATCATAGCAGAGGTCTCTGAATTACCGGAACAGGACTTCTACGACCTGCGTCCTACCATCCAACGCATACGTATCGACGGTGTACATCTCGATGAGAAGGAGCTACACAATCTCTATCTCTCCCTGCGCACCCTACACTCATGGATTGAGATTCTACGTAGCGAAGAGGAAGGAGACCAACCCAGTTATCCAGCCCTTCACAAACTGACAGAAGGCGTGTTTACCTTTCATGCTGTTACCAAAAGGGCAGAACAGATTCTGGACCGATACGGACGAATCCGTGACGACGCCACACCAGAGCTGGCTGCCATACGCCATGAGTTGCGACGTCAGGAAGGCAGCGTCAGCCGTACCCTTAACAAGATTCTCAAAGCAGCACAGGCTGAGGGATGGGTAGACAAGGATGTAGCCCCCACCCTGCGCGACGGACGACTTGTCATCCCTGCCGCTCCTGCCATGAAGCGCAAGCTAAAGGGTATCATTCACGACGAGAGTTCTACAGGAAAGACTGTCTTCATCGAACCTGCAGAAGTCGTGGAGGTCAATAACCACATACGCGAGCTGGAGGCTGAAGAAAAACGCGAGGTCATCCGTATCCTCAAGGATTTCACAGAGCTCCTGCGCCCCAACATACCAGAGTTGGTTCGTGGCTATGAGTTCCTGGCAGACGTCGAGTTCGTCCGCGCCAAAGCTCATCTGGCAGAACAGATAGGTGGCACCTCGCCTCAGATAGAGAAGAATCCGCTCATAGACTGGACGCTGGCTCAGCATCCGCTCCTGGCTCTGAACCTCAGAAAACAGGGCAAGAAAATCGTTCCGTTGGAGATTGAGTTAAATAAGAAACAGCGCATCCTCATCATCAGCGGTCCCAATGCGGGTGGCAAGAGTGTCTGCCTGAAGACCGTTGGATTACTGCAATATATGTTGCAATGCGGATTGGCTGTACCCATGGGCGAAAACTCCAAATGCGGCATCTTCCAGAGTATCTTTATTGATATCGGCGATGAACAAAGCATAGAGGACGACCTCAGTACCTATAGCAGCCACCTGCTCAACATGAAGAATATGATGCGTGGGTGTAATACGCACAGCCTGTTGCTCATAGACGAGTTCGGAGGCGGAACAGAGCCCACCATTGGCGGTGCCATTGCCGAGGCTGTCCTCCGCCGATTCGTCAAACAGGGAGCCTATGGCGTCATCACCACACACTACCAGAATCTGAAGCACTTTGCCGAAGATACCCCAGGCGTGGTAAACGGCGCCATGCTTTACGACCGGCATAGAATGGAAGCGCTCTTCCAACTTCAGACAGGCAACCCCGGCAGCAGTTTTGCCGTTGAGATAGCGCGTAAGATTGGCATTCCTGAAGAAGTCATTGCCGATGCCACTGAGATCGTGGGTCAGGACTACGTGAATGCCGACAAATACCTATTGGATATCACACGAGACAAACGCTACTGGGAAGGCAAGCGTCAGACTATTCATTCGCAGGAGAAGCAGATGGAGAGTACCATCCAGCGCTACGAGAATGAGATGACCGACCTGAAGGAAAAACGTAAGGAAATCATCCGTGAGGCCAAAAAACAGGCAGAGCAGATCCTGCTGGATAGCAATGCCATTGTAGAGAAGACCATACGCGAGATTAAGGAAGCACAAGCCGAGAAGACCCGTACACGTAAGGCCCGTCAGGAGATGGACGAGTTCCGTGCACGCCTCGAGGAAGAACAGCGTCATGAGCACGACGAGATGATTGAACGCAAAATCCGTCAGATTCAGGAGCGACGCAAACGTAAGGCAGAACGCAAGGAACAGAAGAAGAACGAGGTTCCCACTGCCGCAGCAAACAACACTACGGTCACTCCAGCTAAACCTGTTCCACAGGCATTACAGAAAGGTGACAGCGTAAGATTGAAGGGACAAACCACAGTTGGCACTATAGAAGAAACCGATGGCAAGAAGGCCATTGTAACCTTTGGCATTATGCGAACCACAGTGGAAGTTTCGAAGTTGGAACGTGCCAAGAACTCAGGCAAGGAGAAAACGCAGGCAACAGTTGTTTCCTTTGTTAGCCGAGAGACGCAGAATCAGGTCAGGGAGAAGCACCTGAACTTTCATCAGGACATAGACGTACGTGGTATGCGTGGCGACGAGGCCCTGCAGGTGGTAATGCATTTCATAGATGATGCCATACTGGTAGGTGCCGGCAGGGTGCGTATTTTGCACGGAACGGGAACTGGTGCCCTGCGACAACTGATACGTCAGTACCTGAATACCGTATCCGGTGTCACCTCTGCACATGACGAGCATGTACAGTTTGGCGGTGCCGGCATTACCGTAGTTGAGTTGGCTTAGATGTCTGTCGTAAAGGCGTTCACAGCATCAATAACACGCCTTACCTGATCATTTGTCATTACAGGCGAGATCGGAAGGGACAGGATTTCCTGATGTATCCGTTCTGAAATACGGAATTTCTGTCCGTTCCACTCCTTGTATGCCTTCTGCTGATGAGGCGGTATGGGATAATGAACCACCGTCTGGATGTCCTTCTGCTTTAGGAAAGCGGCCAGTTCGTCACGCTTAGGACATCTTACGGGGTAGATATGATAGACATTCTCCTCTGCATTCTCAGCCACAAGGGGTTTGGTTATTAAAGGGTTCTCAATACCTTGGTCATACATAGCGGCAATCTCACGGCGACGTTCATTGTCATTATCCAGACAAGGCAGCTTCACACACAGCACAGCAGCCTGAATCTCATCCATCCGGCTATTATGACCCTTATACTCATTCACATACTTCTTTGCACTGCCATAGTTGGCCATTGTTCTTACAATGCGTGCCAATTCAGCATCGTTGGTCGTCACGCAACCGGCATCTCCCAGAGCACCTAAGTTCTTGCCCGGATAGAAGCTGACACCCGCTGCATCGCACAGGTTACCTGCCACCTTGCCCTTATAGCGTACACCATGAGCCTGTGCCACATCCTCTATCACCTTCAGCCCATGCTTCCTGGCAATAGTGTTAATGGCATCCATATCACAGACCCTTCCATACAGATGGACGGGCAGGATGGCCCTTGTCTTGTCTGTTATCAAGGGTTCTATCAGCGTAGCATCTATCAGATAGTCGTTCAGATGAGGCTCACACAGCACAGGCTTCATGCCGGCATAGCTGACTGCCAGAATCGTAGCGATATATGTATTCGAGGGGACAATCACCTCATCGCCGTCCTGCCATCCCAACATCTCCCTGTAGGCTTTCAGAATCAGTGCCAAGGCTTCCAATCCATTGCCGACCGGCACGCAATATTCACATCCGCAGTATTTGGCAAACAGTTTGGCAAAGCGCTCGTTCTCTTTTCCCAGCAGATACCAGCCACTTCGAACCACACGTGTCACCTCGCTGCTCAGTTCTGGCTCGAACTTTTCGTTAACCAACTTCAAGTCCAGGTATTTAACCGTCTCGCTCTGTGTGCTACGTACATTGCCGGCCATCTTGTCAATCTGCGAGTTCCGCAAGTCAACCTCGTAAGTATCATAGCAGACAGCCCTTCCTCCGAATCCTTCCTTCTGGAATATCAGCCCCTCGTTCAGGAATTTACCGTCATTCTCGTTGCTGGTTCCCATATCCAGATACTCAAACTGCTTGTAGCGTTCGTTTATCAGATGCTTGAACAACAGGTCAACGGCACCAAAGGCCCTACCCTCATCGCCTGAGGCTATATACTGGACATGTGCCACCTGACGGCTCTCGAATATCACCGTACCGGCAACTATGCGGTCCTCGTGTCGTACCACATATACCTTTATATTCTTGGGAAAGAGACGCATCAGACGCTGAATCTCATGGAACGTATGCACAGGCTTGCTGTTATGGTGTACCATCAGGACATCCTCCAGCAAGTCCCAGAACTCCTTCAACCCTACCTCATCATTTTCAGAAACATGGTCAAGATAGCAGCCGTGGTCAACGGCTTTCTTGGCCTGACGCATACGCAGGGTACGCATCTTCAGGGTATTACGCTGGTTAATGGCCGTGCTGACCAGCCTTCTTGTCAGCTGTGCACCTGCACGGAACAGCGCATACAGATCCTCGTCGCTGGGAATGGCACTATAAATATAAGGTATAGGCTTATAGAACACCTTCAGCGCCTGCATATAGTCGCGATAATAGCAGAGAATCTCCTGCATGATAGTCGTAACCTCCATCTGCGTCACCTCAGGCAACACTATCAGACCGCCGTATGTAAGACCCTGATGTGAATACACACACTTGGTATGCTCATCATAGTTGGCAGGAAATACAGCCACCAGGTCCTTGGTA
>Ga0310786_10009598_pt1 | contig 12262 bp, 29 predicted proteins | sample AusTroGonzalo_MG_FD_203881 | JGI IMG/M metagenome (GOLD analysis project Ga0310786, IMG submission 203881) | Bovine rumen microbial communities from tropical cattle in Woodstock, Queensland, Australia - Gonzalo_03 (v2) (version 2) | ecosystem: Host-associated > Mammals > Digestive system >...
GGATTATGATTTTCGTAGAGAATATCAAGATCTTCAAGAATATCATTGTATTCGCCATCGGTACAGAAAATGTTCATTTTTTCTCCTTTCATTTATGAAAATATTAAATAATAAAAATAAAAGCTTATGCAAAAATTGCGAGAAGCACTCACCCGATCTTAATCGGGGAGTACCTCTCAGCGTTGATGACTTTCTCCATGGCCTCGATCGGATCCATGTCGATCGCCGAAATAACAGATGCGAATGTCGACGCAGACTGCCCAGAATAGAGCTGAACGCCGCGTCTTTTGCTATCTGCGTGGAAGATGTCATGCCTACTATTTACGTTCCAGAATATAACATTCGGAATTCTGTACCCGGCCTCCGAAAAACGCCTTTCCATTTCATCATAAAATGACCAACCGCTCATTTCGCAGGAGTTGATCTCCATGTCAGAAATGACAATAAGAGCTTTCGGCATCTCGTCTTCCGAGACATGGTTTTTGACCGCTATGTTAAGAACACGATCAAAAGCTGCTTCAAGATTCGTTGACATGTCCCAATCTCTCATATCGATACTACGGATCTTCTGAGCAAGAGTCTCGCCCTTGATCTTATGGATCGTGGATCTGTTAGAGAAAGACATAAACATATCCTTGTAGGCTCCATGATTTCGCTCGGCGAAATAAATAGCAAGACCTACGGACGTGTTAATCGGCCTTCCTTCCATAGATCCGGATACGTCTGCAATTACAAGAGCGTTAACTCCTTCGCCAACGTAATCTGGAAGCTGCCTCCACTGGGCCTCGAGAGTCGGATCTTCTTCGATTTCGCCGTTGCGCCACCAGTTAAAACACAATACCTTCTCAACAATATCATAAGGATAAAGCGTTCCGGAATGGATCGTCACCTCGCCATTCTTTGCTTTATTTATGAATTCGGAGAAACGCTCGGTATCGTGCTTCATGAACGCATTACGATAGATCATCATAGCCCTGGAAGGAACTTCCGGGTATTTGATCTCATCCCAACGGTTCGAAGACATAAGACACTCAACAACACCAATGTGTTTACGAAGTGCCCGAACCTGTCTTTTGAAGTTGTAGACAGAATATCCAAGTTTCTTTGCGGTAAGGATTCCAAGCTTTCTCGTCTTCTCAGAAGACGCGTCAGCCGTCTTGATCCATTTCGCAAGAAGAGATGTAGCGCAGCCCTGCTGCATATTGTAAATATCCTCGCGGAACTGCTGGCGCATAGCCTTCCACATATCATCTTCGAGTGGCGTCCCTATAAGCTCATAAAGATCGTCATAGCGTCCGTAAACGCCAATAAGATCTAAGTTGGGGCGAAGAGCTTCCGGGTGATTCTCAGCAAGGAACTTCATGAGGACACGAAAGACGCGTCTCTCACCAAGCCCGCCGCGAATATCACGAGCGTAAAATGCGATCTTGGTAGCGAAGAGCGGATCGACTTTATACGCTTCAGAGAAGAGATATTCGATTCTCTTATCATCGGCATCCCGGAGCGCTCCGATCGTTGCGAAAAGATCAAGCCTTGCGTCGGACGTAGTATTCCGGGCCTTGGCTCCATTTTCGGTGTAAGTTTTGGAAGCTTCCATTTCGAGTGCGTTTGCAAAGTTCATTTTTGTTCTCCTTTCATGACTTGTGTTTATTTTAAATATAATTTTGCTGTTTGTTAGTCACATTATCTTTAATTTTGTAAAACACCTTTTTTGTATTCTTTTAAAGCCTTGTCAAGATCTTCATAACTTTTTCTAAGCTGCTTTAATTCTTTTTCATGCTTTTCATAAATCTTTTTAACGATTTCAACTGTAATATCCATTTTACCCTCCATTTCTTTTTTAAACAGGACACTAATAGAACCACAAGCTATATAAATCATTGCTGTTTGTGCCCAAAAAATATCAGGATTCTTTGAGACTAGCGATCTCTAAATTGGAGCTATACAAGAAGTATTTTGCTGTAAGAATCCCATAAATATAATTACATATGACCCTACGGATACGCGTTGTGCCCAGATGGATCGGTTGCAGACCATTTGGTTTACAAGTTATTTTCTTAAAAATATAATTTGCTGTAAGGGTCACTTTTATTAATCGAAATTAATATTATCTTTTGAACCGATCCAATCGATGAAAAGATCTACATTTCGACCAGACTTGGTTACCATTTCTGTATGAACGGCGCCTCCTACATGTTTAACGAACCAATTCATAAACTTATCATATAGAAAGCAAGCAAATTCAAATCTAAGAGCGTATAAAGTTTTTCTTTTAGGAGATGGAACTTGTTTAAAGGTATTTCTGTCTTTTTCAGAAATATGATACTTAATTTCCATTAATATTTTTCTCCTTTCCAATCGACATATAACTCTACTTTTTTCTTATCTTTTGTCGTTATACGTGAATAGTAAGATCCTCCATGATGCTTCGTGTACCAGTTCATAAAATGCTCGTAGATTCGAAATAAGATCTCGCCACGAAGAAGATTAACGTTTTCTTTAAACGTCATCTTCCTCTCAAATTCGTTTCCCTTGTCGTCAACATCCCAAATCTTCATCGTGTTCTCCTTTTGTTTGTGACATTTACTAGTTAAAAAAAAAGAAAAGCCGTTTGCAGCGGCTTTTCCATTTTGTGTTTGGAATTCATATTTATCCTTTATTTTGTGTAGCTGAGAGGATTAAACAAATTCCAATCGCAATTACTATAATGCCAATGTACACCAATTCTTCCTCCTTTTACTTTTGTAAAATAAATTAATTAATGATTCCATTATAGTAGTTGCAAAAAATGCGAAAAAATAAAAGCCTATGCGTCTAGCATAAGCTTTTACTTGGATCGCCTTATTCCTCTTCTGATCCGAGAATTTCTTCCGCAACAGACTTGCCAAGTTTGTCTCCGATAAACCAGCTTACAAGCGCCGTGACACTAAGCCACAACATTGCAGCGATTGACCATAAAACACTTTTGCTCATCTTCATGCAAGTTCTCCTTTCGTTTCAAAAAGTATAAATTTAGGTTTCCATTATAGGAGTTGCAAAAAATGCGAAAAAATAAAGCTCGCTGTTTGCGAGCTTTATTGAAACGCATTTAGGATTATTTAATTCCTAAAATTGTTTTCCAGATTGCTATTATGGCTTTGATTATAAGTGATAATATCCAAAATCCAATAGATATTAGCATAACAACAACCATCGCCGCAAGCAAAAATCCAAATATACTTTTCATAATAAAATACCTCCTATTTTTACGTTTCATTATAGGAAGTGTAAAATGTGCGAAAAAATAAAACCCGCTGTTAAACGGGTTTTTTGCCTTTGGTTACTTTCCTCTATTCCTAATTTTCTCGATACGATTTGACGCTGCTCTGAAGAACTTTCTTCCAAGAGAATAGCAAGCTATTCCGATAGAAATCAGTACAATTACAACAACAATGTCAATAAACATATTCTTTACCTCCATTATAATAGTTTTAGTTACCACTATAGGAGTTGTAAAAAATGCGAAAAAATATTGGGCGCTGTTAACGCCCAATCCGGTCTTCAACACCTTCAGCAACCTTAAGCCATTTAAGACCTTCCTTCGAACTACTATTTAATATTTCGATTCTTGTCCGCGTAAAATTGTCAAAATTACAATCCTTAAGCAGGACAGAGGTCGATTTCTCAACATAGTCGAGTTCATATCCCATATGACTTTTGGCACTCATAAGAATGTCAAAATCCTTTTTTGATATTACAACAATCCCAATATTTCCTGTACCAACAAACATATTTTCTCCTTTCACATCACATACACTTAATAAATAAGTAGCAAACGCATCCAATTATTGACCCATATAAAAAGGCAACAATAAGACCAGCAGCAATCATACTTAAAAGTTCCATAATGATCCTCCAAAATATTTTTATTGTTTCATTATAGGAAATGTAAAAAATGCGAAAAAATATTGGGCGCTGTTAACGCCCAATAACTCTAGCAATGTTTTCTACAAAATCTTTTGCTAATTTAATTAATTTGCTATGAACACATTTCCTTCTTTCAATCGTGATCTTTCTTATTTTAGACATTCTTATGGCAGTGATGTCAACAACATCGTCGTCAGAATATACACTAAGAATATCCTCGCCATTAAGCAGTCCAACATCGTCTTTATTAAGACCGTTTACGTGCTTAATAGTTCGAATATTTCCATTGGTATATTCGATAGTTACAGTTACGTTGTAAGCAACATTACCGAGAACGTCCCTATTTAAATCATCCATAATAGATCCTCCTTTTTACTAAAAGTTTTAGTTCCATTATAGGAGGTGCAAAAAATGCGAAAAAATATACCCGCAGATTTCTCTACGGGTTTTTTGGATTACTGAACAATCTCAATGGTGATCTTACGCACCTTTGACATTTTAACGGACGTGATGTCAGTATCGTCGTCATCGGAAATGATACTAAGCTGATCATTCCACGTATCCTGATCCAACTTTGATACATGTTCAGATCTTCTGATCCTTCCCTTAACATCTTCGATAGTAACAATAACATTACCGTCAATTTTGTTAAACCACATAATAAATCCTCCTTTTGAGTTTTGTTTTAGTTCCATTATAGTAATTGTATTTTTTGCGAAAAAAATATACCCATTGCTGGGTATATTTTTTAAAATTACTTTTTCTGTTCAGAAACAGCCCACTTTTCAAGATGGCGGAACGCATCTTTCAAAGTTCTCGCGACGTATTTGACGGCCGCCAGAGTAGTGTAGCCGATCGCGAAATACGCATAAACCTGGAGACACGTATTCAAAATTTCACTATAATCCATTCCCTCATACAGTGTCACCAAGATCCAGGTGATCGCAAAACAACCACAAGTCTCAAGCATCGTCTTAAGTGCATTCACAAGTTCTTTTTTCATAATAATTCCCCTTTCATTGGAAATAGTGTTTATGTTTCCTTTCTATTATAGGGGCTGTTTTTTATACGATAAAAATTAGAAAAAAATAAAGCAGCTGTTAAGCTGCCTTATTCTGCTTTTCAGAAATAGCCCATTCTTCAAATCGTTTCATAACACCAGAAATTCCTTTTGCCACTTTCCTGGCGAACTTGAACAGCACGTAGCCGATCGAACCGTACACAAACGCTTCGAAGGCCAGTTCCGTTACTGAATAATCGTAAATTACCGAATAGTCAGTAGCGTCCAGGACCCATTCAAAGGTTCTTCCGATCGCAACAAACAACGCAACCATCACCATCGCCTTAACAATAGTAACAACAGTCTTTTTCATGATATATTCTCCTTTCAAAATTGTGAATTTTGTTCATATTTCTATTATATGGTTTGTAATTTTTGCGAAAAAATAATAGCCGTTGCAAGCAGCTATTATTTTTAAATCAAGCCCTTTTCTCAGATTCTTCTTTAAGCACGTCATAAGCCGTCATCCAAAGCCACGTAACAGCAGCCGTCAGTGTAAGCATTACAAAATTATGCATTATAAAATCCTCCTATAAAATAAGGTTTATTTTCTATTATAGGATCTGTATTTTTTGCGAAAAAAATATACCCATAGATTTTTCTACGAGTATACTTTTCCTTGTTAAACTACAAGGTAAGCACTTTTTATATCTTCCACATTAGTAACCTGTTTCTTAAGTTCCTCCACAGCTTTAAGCGCATTGCCACACACCTTGATCGCCTCTTCGTGATCTATCGCAGTGTACTTCATAAGTTCACCACGAAGAGCAACTTCGAGAGTTTCAAGATACGTATTAACTTTTCTCTCATTAGCCATTTTTAGACCCTCCTATAATAAATAAAAATTACTAAAGTTCAGTTAGTTTATTTCTATTATAGGGTCTGTTTTTTATGCGAATTGCACAAAGGCTACTCCCAAAACTCCTTTTTTATAGGCGGCATAGAAAGTGCCCACATAAGTTTTCGAACCTCAACCGTTGGATATAATCCGTCCGTACAAGGTCCTGCATGTTCTTTAAAATATTCTTGAAACTTATCTTGGCTATAAATATCGTCAATTAAATATGGATCGATCGTAGACCAGAAGAAAAATTTAAGATCGGGGTTAAATCGTTTTTGTATTACAGCAAGTCCGACACTATTATCCAAATATAATGTGCATTTACGATAGAGCGGATGATTGCAGTAATAAGTTTTGGCTTTAGTTACTATATATGTTTTTGGAGGTTTATAAAATGTTCTCATATGCAAAAAAATATAGGAGATGCTTAATCTCCTATATATCCTACTTTATGTTCTTCAAAATCTTCAGGTTCAATCGAACTAGTTACAAGATCATGAATCTTTCTTTCGATATCTTGTATCTCTCTGAACCTCGCATAGCTAAGCTCAGCGACGTCATCGAGCCCATTATTTTTATATCCCATATAAGTCTTATAGGCATCTTCTTTCGCCGCCTTAAGCGTTTTATATACGTCTTCAGCAGAGATGACTTCGATTCTATCACCCAATTCCATGGTCTTAAACATTTCAAAATCCTCCTTATAATAAAAACATTTAGTTTCTATTATATGATCTGTTTTTTATGCGAAAAAAGAAGCCCTATGTAGGGCCTCACATATACTACAGTTCGTACATTGTCATGACGGTGGATTCGTTCTCTCCGTCGTGAACATACGAAAAAGTCTCAACGATCTTCCTCTTACCTTTTCGACTTTCTTCTCTGATACACATAAGTGTATCATAAAGACTTTCAAAGTAAGAAGCAGCTTCGTCGAACCAGTTCTCAGCAAGTTCACGATTCGGATAGATCTTCCACACACCGGTAGACGCTTCCTCATCTGTAGTTATGCAAAGCACTCCATAAAGCTTTTCATAACCTGCTTCCTTAAGTTTCCTTGCAGATTCCTTCATCTGCTTCATGTTCATTTTAGTTACCATGTTTTCACAGTCTAAATTAAGCATATGAATACCTCCAATAAAAACTTTCAAAATCAGTTCCATTATAGGAGATGCAAAAAATACGAAAAAAATAAAAGGCGCTGTTAAGCGCCCTTATTTACAATTCCAGCTTCTTTACCTTCTTCGTATAAGTTTACAAGTTTAAAGATCGCGAAAATCCCCAAAATAGTAATTAATACTCCCATGGCTTCTAAGCCTCCTTTCTAATATAGGAGGTGCGTTTTTTGCGAAAAAAATATACCCATTGCTGGATATATTTTTTTGTTAGAAAGAAATCAATCTTTATGTCCAATATAAAATGCACTAATAGTATCAATATTAATATACGCAACAGCGCCACTAAGCTGTTCAACCTTCAGAAATCTATCCAATATTTCAAAAGATTTCATATAGTTTTCAGCCTTAACTCCGTCTTTGTTAATAATAGCAATATAATTATTTTCCATTTTTATTCTCCTTTCGTATAAAACGATTTCTTTCTATTATATGCCATGCAATTTTTGCGAAAAAATATACCCGCAGATTTCTCCGCGGGCTTTTTATTACTTTTTCTTTTTTGTAAACTTAGGCATACGGCTAAGTTCAATAATGTTAACTACTATAGCTTCCGGAATGTTGAAATGCTTCGCTATCTCATGAGTTAAATATCCCTCACGATTCATAGCCAAGATCTCTTCTTTCGTTTTCTTTGTAATTCCCATAATAACCTCCTTATGTTGGTTTACATAACTTCTATTATAGGAATTGCAAAGAATGCGAAAAAAATATACCCGCAGATTTCTCTACGGATATACGTTTCCGAATTCAAAAAGAATCAATATTCAGATCGAGTAACTTCGTTTCAAGAGTTTTAATCTTTCTCTTAAGGTCGTTGATTTCGGACTCCTTCTGATCAAACAGCTTGAGCGAATCTTCGAGAATCTGGTTAATATCGCTAAGAATATTAAGCATATCCCCGGATTCGCCCTGTTCCTGTTTGAACATCAGAACGAACACCTTGTCCTTAATGAAATTGATCAGCTCATAAAACGAGCAGTTCTTATACCAATCCATATTTTACCTCCAATTTAAGTTTCGGTTCCATTATAGGAGTTGAAAAATATGCGAAAAAAATATAGCCGTAGAAATTTCTACGGCTACTTTTTCTACTACCTTTTCTGTCGAATCTTGGTTAGATTCTAGGCTTTGGCAAGAACTGAAGCGCACGAGTAGCCAGGACTCCTCCGTCATACTCAAACAAGAGAATCATAGCCATTCCTACGATATAGGATCCTGCTGTGATAAGCGTGTTAGGATCGAGACCTTTTCGCTTACAATCAGCATACTCATACTTCCCAGTACGCTGGTCATAAAGCACCGAGATCTCGGCAACCTTTCTTGCGTTATCGCAAATTTTCCCATACTGCTCAGAATCGCCATCGATTTCCTTCAATGAATCAATCATGACCTGAAGTTCGTCATCAAGCTTTTCTTTCGTCTTTTTCTTCTTTTCCTTCTTAACAAAAACCTTTTTTAAATCCAGTTCCATAAGTTCTCCTTTCTTTAAAAGGTTAAGTAGTTCCAATATAGGAAGTGTTTTTTATGCGAGAAAAAACTTTCTCCAAAATATCATTTCTTATCCGATAAAAACGGTCCTTACCAATATGAAGTCCGAAATCAGAACGAAGCTTTTTATAAGTTATTCCGTGCCCGAAATATAAGAGGTAATATACATAGAGTTTTCTATTGCTATCTGTCGCTTTTTTAATCGAATCTTCAACTATTCGAATCTTTGACATACGATCAGATACAAGTTCGCCAACTGGATCCGCAGTTTTATACTTGTCTACTTTGTCCAAAAAAATTTCACTCCGGGGAAATTCTGGATTTTGAAGATCGTTTATCCATTTCGGATACATTCTCATAAACGTAAGGACATATTTCTTCTCTAGTAAATCCATTTTGATTTAATTTACCTCCAACTAAATAGTACTTTTCTGCTGCTTCTATGATCGCGATACATAGACCATCAAGATTTAAGCTTTTCAAGTCCATCGAAGATTCTCCGCTTCATCTTCTCTTTCATCCGGTCGTTCTTATACTCTTTTACTCCGTTTAAAACTTGAGAAAGGTAAGGCACCGAATACCCACAAACATCCGCTAGCTCTTTTGCTTGAATCCGATAACGATGCATCTCGTACATAACAGTACACGTCCATTCTTCATTAAGTTTCTCCATCGTAGTTCACGCCCCTTCCTTAAAAAATTAATTAGTATTAATAGTTGAATTTCTTAAGAACTTGTGCTACACTTATGATGGTTAATTATACGGTCTTTCATCGTCCCGCAAAAGGAAAATCGAGTTAAAGTAATTATGGAAAACGCAGTAATTTACGCAAGATACTCATCGCATAACCAAACTGAACAGTCTATAGAAGGACAGATCGCACAGGCAAAAACTTATTCTGAAGCCAAAGGCTACCGCGTAATTCATATCTATGCCGATCGAGCAAAAACCGGAACAAATGATAACCGAGAAGAATTTCAAAAAATGCTGCGCGATTCAAGCAAAAAAGCTTTCTCTGTTATCATAGTCTGGAAAGTAGATAGATTTGGCCGAAATCGAGAAGAGATAACATTTAATAAGCATCGTGTTAAGAAACACGGTGTAAGAGTCGAATACGTAGCCGAAAATATCACCGATGGACCAGAAGGGGTTATCCTCGAATCTGTTCTTGAGGGAATGGCGGAGTATTATTCGCTCCAGCTTAGCCAAAACGTAAAGCGAGGAATGTTAGAATCTGCTAAAAAACATAAAGTAATTAATCCGCATACGATTGCTCTTGGATATAAAGTAGGTCCAAACGGCGAATATGTGCTGGATGAGACAACCGCTCCTATCGTTCAGAAAATCTTTGAACTCTATAAAGACGGCTATACAATCTCTGAAATCATTAATTACTTTAGGAATCTTGGCATAAATTTTACGAAAAACAGAATATCCGGAATTCTCAGGAACGAAAAATACATTGGGATATACACGTATAAAAATATAATTTGTGATAAGGACGCTGTCCCAAGAATTGTAACGGACGATACATTCGCTATCGCTCAGGAGAAACTTAAAATGCATAAAAGACTTCCGTCTAAATCCTGGAAATATAATGACTATCTCTTAACAGGAAAAGTATACTGTGGCGAATGCGATAAAGAGATGGTCGGAGAAAGCGGATATTCCCATACAGGGGATAAATATTCTTACTATACCTGTCTTGGACGAAAAAAATATAGGAGTTGTACTAAAAACCCGATTCGTAAAGAGTATTTAGAAGACCTAGTCGTTAAAAATATCATGAAGATACTAAATGATCTCGATACAATAGACGAGATCGTAAATATCACGTATGAGTATTACGTAAAGAAAGAAAAAGAAAACGAAGAACTTTTATTTTTAGAATCGGAGATAAGTAAATGCAACTTATCGATCCAAAATATCTTAAAAGCTCTTGAAGGCGGCCTGGATTTTGCGTTAATCGAAAACCGCCTTCTTGAGCTTAACAAAAATAAGGAAGAACTGGAGGTACAAATGGCTAATATTAAAAACAAGGGAGGCAACATACTTGACAAAAGTAAAATAAAGTTCTTCCTTACTCGCATAATAAAAGGAGATCTAGAAGATCCCCTGGTTAAGAAAAATATCGTCGAAACATTTCTTATGAAAGCAGTCGTTTTCGACGAAAAGGTAGAAATATACTTAAATTACGGCCAAGAAAAATCGGCTGACAGAGGTCCTAGTTCGAACGTGTCAGCCGAAGCTGGGCTATCCGTACGACATCCGAACCTTTTTATGGTCCAAGGAGATATCATAATTTGTTCTCGACTTTAAGAATAATAGTCGATTTATTAGGGATGACTAAAGGATCGGTCTCAACGTTGAGGATCCAACTCTGCTTCTCCTCACCGTCCTCTATAATAAGTTTGCCATCCATATCGGTCTCAGGCATTCCGATTACTATGCTCTTAAGAATCGAGATTATGCCGGCAACCGCCGTTACGGATAAAACATGAGCCCAGTTAATATCAGATATGGCCATGCCGACGCTCATCATTGAGAGCGCTACCTCTGCCATAGTCCAAACAGCTCTCTTTAAAGCAGAAATTATAACTGCTTTATTTAAATATTTAATCAAAGTTCCTTAATTCTCCTTTTGAGGTACAAACCAATCTCTTTTATTAAGGCGTTCCGTGTAAACGTCAGTTATGTGCTTTACTGTCGCAATCGTTTGATCGTTCTTAAAACCTGGATGATCTTCGCAGTACTTATTATAAGCAGAAATATCAGACATGACCTGATCAAAGCTATCTTTGCTATGTCTCTTTCCTTCCTGCAACTCATCCTCAAATCTAAGTATCCTTATTCGTCCTGATATGGCATATCGTTCGTCATTCTCATTCCGAATGTTCTGAATCATCGTTTTAAGGTCGTCCAATGTTTTACGAATATCATCTAGACGATCATTTTTCGAATCATGCCTTCTAATTAAAAACTCAACAAAGGCAAGTAGCCCCCCTCCAAGGAGGGCCCCAATAAGTGCTTGTATCATCATGTCTCCTTTTACTCAAGCGGTGCTAAGTCTTCAATTGGTTCGCACCTAAATCTAAGGTGCCTGTTATTCGCAAGAGGAGAAGTAGCCGTGCCGACTTGGTTCATTATATAAACTTGATAATACTGATCATTTGTTCCGGTAACGGGATAGTGTCCTACATAGTAAAAAGGCGCATCTTTCCAAGTATCCCCGTCAAGATACTCACCTATAATATTGTATGGTGTTACTATGGAATCCGAGAAATACCAAAATACAAGAGTTGTCGTGTACTTCCCGAGTAACCAGATTTCTTTTTCTTCTCCGTCTGTCGGAAGAGAGGTGGCTGTAAGACAAATTTCCGGATAGTCGTTTTGATCTACTACGGTGCTAACCGTAAGTCCGGAAATATCACCCTCAGTATTGTTTACCATCTTCATGTAAACTTTCTTAATGGAAGATAACGGCACTTCTCCGGAATATGCGGGTTCGTCTTGCGGAAGAGAGTCATTCTCTTTAATTACCGTATCGAGCATTTCAGAAAAATTGTCACCGGCTTCAACGGAAATGCCATACTTATCCTCTAAAAATTCTTGAAAAACTTCGCTTACAGATTCGCCGTCGAGATTTAAATTGTAGAATTTATTTAAATAATTTTTTAAAGATTCAGCTATTGCCATTTAAAAATATCACCGCCTAACTTGTTTTATAGTTGACACCATCTTCAAACACCTGTGTCAAATCGTTTTGAAGAACCCACGAACCACTAACT
>Ga0310786_10009600_pt1 | contig 12262 bp, 15 predicted proteins | sample AusTroGonzalo_MG_FD_203881 | JGI IMG/M metagenome (GOLD analysis project Ga0310786, IMG submission 203881) | Bovine rumen microbial communities from tropical cattle in Woodstock, Queensland, Australia - Gonzalo_03 (v2) (version 2) | ecosystem: Host-associated > Mammals > Digestive system >...
GGCGGCCAGCGCGTACCTGGACAAGCAGACGATCCTGGAGAAGATCCCGTGGATCTCGGTGGACGAGGTGGACAACATTCTGGCCCGGTCGGACGCGGAGAGCCACGAGCGCTTTGACAACGACCAGAACAATGCAGAGGATGATCTGAATGAGTGATCCGGGCACCCGGGCGGCGGACCGGGGACTCTCGGCCGTTGAAAAGCGGCTGATGAAGCTCTACGGCGACGCAAAGCGGGAGATGGAGAAGAAGATCCGCGCCTACACCGCGCGGTTCAGGGCCAAGGACGTGCTGATGCGCGCGGCGGCGGAGGCCGGCGAGATCACGGAGAAGGGATACCGGGAGTGGTTGGAGCGGGTCGTTTTCCGCGGAAAGCAGTGGGAGGCGGTGGTGAACCACTGCACGGACGTGCTTTCCGACGCAAACCGCCAGGCGCTGAACATCATCCGCGGGAAGCAGATCGACGTGTTCGCGGAAAACGCCACCTGGCAGGCCTTTGCGCTGGAGCGGGATCTCAAGGCCAGCTACGGTTTCGGGATCTACAGCCGGGAAACCGTCGGGAAGCTGCTGAAGGACGAGCCGGAACTGCTGCCACGGAAGGTGCTCAACGGAGTGAAGGACGCGGCCTGGAACCGGCAGAAGATTGCCGGGATCATCAACCAGGGCATCATCCAGGGCGACAGCATTGACACGATTGCCGCCAGCCTGGGCACGCAGCTGGCGATGACCGATGACAAAGCCATGGTCCGCTACGCCCGCACCGCCATGACCAGCGCCCAGAACGCCGGCCGGATGGAAATGCTGCACGAGGCGGAGGAGGAAGGCATCCACAGCAAAAAGAAGTGGCTGGCCACCCTGGACAACCGCACCCGCGACGCGCACCAGGAACTGGACGGGCAGACCGCGGAGCTGGACGAGCCTTTCCACAACGAGATAGGGGACATCATGTTCCCGGGGGACCCGAACGCGGACCCGGCGAACGTGTACAACTGCCGCTGCACGCTGATCTATGAGATCCAGGGCCATCCTTCCGGCGGGCAGCGCCGGGCATATAAGGAATGGGACGACGAGGCCGGGCACCACCGGGAGTCCTACCTGGTGGGCAGCATGACCTATGCGGAATGGAAGAAGTGGAAGGGGGAATAAGCATGGCGACGAGCGGCCACAGCCACGTGACCGTGATGGTGGACAAGGAAGGCCAGGCGAAGATCATGGAAGCGCTGAAGCGCGGCCTGAAGAGGGTCGGCATGCAGGCCGAAAGCCACGCGAAGGAGCTGTGCCCGGTGCAGACCGGAAACCTGCGGAACAGCATCGCCTATGCCGTCGGCGGGGAAACGGCCAGCAACGGCGAAGGCACCGCGCCGGCGGACCCGGAAGGCCAGATCACCCTGTACGTGGGCTCCAACGTGGAGTATGCGCCGTATGTGGAGCTGGGGCATTACCAGCAGCCGGGGCGGTATGTGCCGGCCATCGGCAAGCGCCTGGTGGCGGATTATGTGCCCGCAAAACCGTTTCTCCGGCCGGCCATCGAAAACTACACCGGGGAGTACAACCGCATCCTGATCGGCGAACTGAACAAGGCCAAATGACGGTAAAAATGCATTTTTGACAAAAACGGGAATGGTTTCCCGTTTTTTTGACACTTTTTTCCTTTCGCGGGGGTTGCTTTTTCGTCAAAATTGTGCATGAAGATCGAAATCCGGCCGAGGCACTGGTCCGGATGATCACAAAAAACTCCGTAGGGCCAAAGAACCGGCCCCGAAGAAATGGGAGGAATAGACATGGCATCATTCAAAAGGGGTGAGCTCCGGGACATTCTGGGCGAGGCGTATACCGACGAGATCGCGGACAAGCTGGTCGCGCTTCACAGGGGGGTTGTCGATCCCCTGAAGGACGATCTGGACGCGGCGAAGAGGGATGCGACCCGGTACAAGGCAGACGCTGAAAAGCTGCCCGGGGTCCAGAACGAACTGAACGAACTCAAGGGCACAGACTGGAAAGGAAAGTACGAGAGTGAGCACCAGTCATTCGAGGACTACAAAGGCCAGGTTGCCCGGGATGCCGAGGCCGTCAAGGCAAAGGCGGCCCACAGGAAGATGCTGATCGAGGAAGGGATCAGCGAGAAGGCGGTCGATTCCATCCTGAACGCCACGGACTACACCAAGGTCAAGCTTGGCACCGACGGCGCGCTGGATAAAGAGTCGGCGGAAAGCCTGAAGAAGGACATCACAGACCGGTGGAGCGGTTTTAAGGTCGCCACCCGCAGGCGCGGGGAAAACGTGGCCACGCCTCCGGCCGGCGACGGAAAGATGACCCGCGAGGAGATCATGAAGATCAAAGATCCGAGTGAGCGCCAGGCGGCCATCGCACAGAATTTGGATGTATTCCGGAAAGGATGAGGTGAAAAATGCCTGCGACTTATGTAGAAACCCTGACTAACCCCAGGGACTCCCTGCCGAACAGCTACACCAGCGTTACGGCCAGAGAAATTGACTTTGTATCCCGGTTCGGCGACAACTGGAAAGCCCTGATGGACATTTTCGGCATTATGCGGCCGATCAAAAAGGAGCCCGGCACCCAGCTGATCTCCTACACCGCCGACGTGACGCTGGAAAGCGGCGCGGTCGATCCCGGTGAAGTGATTCCCTATTCCAAGTATTCCATCACCCAGGCGGCCAAGAGCGATGTGACCATCGAGAAATACGCCAAGGCCGTGACGGTGGAGGAAGTGAGCACCTACGGCGCGGCCGTAGCCGTTCAGAAGAGCGATAACGCTTTCCTGAACAAGCTGCAGGGCGTCGTCCTCGGAAAGTTCTACACGTTCCTGAACACCGGAAGCCTGACCGGCACCGCCTCTTCCTGGCAGGCCGCTCTGGCGAAGGCCAAGGGCGAAGTGCTGAACAAGTGGGCCTCCATGCAGAAGGACGTGACCGAGGTCGTCGGATTCGCGAACATCCTGGACGCGTACGACTACCTGGGAGCGGCCGGCATCACCGTGCAGACCCAGTTCGGCATCAACTATATCAAGGATTTCATGGGGTACAGCACCCTGTTCCTCCTGCCGGCGGCCCAGATTGCCCGGAACGTGGTCATCGCGACCCCGGTGGAGAACATCGACCTGTACTACATCGATCCCGCGGACAGCGAGTTCGCCCAGCTGGGCCTGAACTACACCGTGGACGGAGAGACGCCCCTGATCGGCTTCCATGCCCAGGGCAATTACGGCACCGCCGTCGGCGAGAGCTTCGCGCTGATGGGCATGGCCCTGTGGGCGGAGTTCCTGAACGGCATCGCCAAGATCACGGTGAACGCGCAGGGGTAACTCCCCTGACGATGACCCCCAAATCGTCAGGGACGTATTGGGAGACTCCGGTGTCCTCCATCCAGGAGGATCTGGCGGTGTCTTCTGACGGGGGAGCTCTCACGGGCACGCTGAAGTACTACGACGATGACACCAAGGCGCTGGTGCGCGACTGGGGTCCCGGGTATTTCCTGGCCGTCGGCTTCGATGACTTCAGCACCGGACTGACCTACGCAAACGTGAGGGTCGGCCTGTACAACTCTGCCGGCTCCGGCCTGGTGACCCTGGACGCGGATAAGGACCTGGTGGCCCATATCACCGATCCGGTGAACCAGAAGCTGATGGCCGTGCAGACCGATCCGGAGACCGGTGCCAGCTATACGCAGTACTGGGATCTGGACAAGCTGACCTACGCGCCGAAGGAGGATTAAGCCATGAGCGTGATTGTTTCCGCAGACCGGGCCGAGGTCAAGGCCAAGGATAAACCCGAGAAGAAGGAAGAAGCGCCCAAGGCGAAATCCACCAAGAAGAAATCCTGACAGGAAAGAGGGAGAGACATGCTGCAGCAGGTGATGGATTACCTTCACAACTACTTTGTGCCGATCAGCGCAGAGCTGAAGACGTATACCATCTCCGGCGGCGTGATCTCTCCCCTTCCCGATGATATCGCGGACGGGGACCGGTTCCGGATCTGCGGCAGCAGGCGGAACGACGGCATCTATACCTGGCACGCGGACGTGATCGGAAACGATGACGACGAGCGCGTGCCGCCGGAAACCGAAGGCGGTGAAGAGACGATTAAGGCGGCGGGGCTTCGTGACGAAACGTTCGCCGGGACGATACGCGTCTGCAGTGTTCCTCCTGCGCTGCTGGCGCTGTCCGAAGAGATCAGCCAGTGGGTGGCAACCTACGGCGCGCAGCTGTCCAGTCCGCTGGAAAGCGAAAGCTTCAACGGCTACAGCTACAAGCTGAAATCCGGCAGTAAATCAGGAGGCGGTCCGCTCACGTGGCGCGACCAGTTCGGAAGCCAGCTGGAGATATGGAGGAAACCAGGCATATGAGTCTGCAGGAAACCAGGCCTACGAGTCTGCTGGACGAGTACAACGCGGAGTGCGTGCTGCTGGTCAAGACCCGGATCGACGATCCCGTCGGCGGGTACAAGACCGCCTTTACGGACGGCGCGACCTTTTCCGCTGCCTGGGAGTATATTTCCGCTCCGGAAATGATCGTCGCGGAACAGCAGGACGTGAGCCGGGTGTACCGGATCTACGTCGACAAGACGCTGGACCTCGACTTCCATGAGGCTTTCCGCAGAAAAGACAACGGCCAGACCTATCGGGTCACCAATCCGGGAACCGACCGCCAGACGCCTTCCTTCAGCCGGATCAACAGACGGCTGATCGAGGTGGAAAAGTGGGAGCTTCCCAATGAGGGAGACGGCAATGTATAAGGCAGCAGCGGCGCTCAAATACTTCTTTTCGGGGTTTGGGATTCCGGCCTACTCGGAAGAGTCCGTGCCGGACGACGTGGCGCTGCCGTATATCGCCTACTCCATCGGGATTCCGGGATGGGACCGGAAGGCTTCGATATTCGTCAAGGTGTGGGACAGAACCACGTCCAATGAACGGATCATCCGAATTGCTGACCAGATCACTCGCGCCATCGGCACGGACAAGCGCAATATTGCCATGCCGGACGGCGGATACCTGGTCATCTGGCCGCCAGACGATCCGAAGCAGATCCAGGTGGACGGCGATTACAGATTTGCCTACATCAACCTCTGGATCAACGCTTATAACATGCCGGGCGCATAACCCGGAGAGAGGAGAGACCAATTCATGAGTAATGCACCCGGAAACATCGCTCCGGTCAGGGAAGACGGGTTTAATAACCTGTTGCTGAACGCCGGAGTGTTCATCAAGAACCTGGATTACAGCTCCATCGCTGACGCGGACGCGCTGCTGCTTGCGATCAATGCCGCGATCGATGCGGATACAAACATCCTCGGTATGACCCGCGGAGGCGGATCGTTCCGCGTGGCCCGGGAAATCCGGAACGTGCAGGCGGACGGCATCCGTTACCCGTGGAAGGGCGGCAAGTTCGTGGACAGCGCGGACCCGTCTCTCAGCACCACGCTGATCGAGCAGACCGCGGACAACCTGAAGGCGGCCCTCGGCAGCTGCACTGTGACCTCCAGCGGCAAGAAAACGACCATCCGGATGAACACCGCGATTCAGGCGGCCGATTATATCAACGTGCTGACGTGGTACGGCAGCACGCTGGACGGCCGGGTGGTCGCGATCACGCTGTTCAACGCGTTCAACACCGCGGATGTGAACATCACCTTCACCGACAAGGGCGAAGCGACCTCCCCTGTGGAGTTCCACGCCCACCAGGAGAACGTGAACGACTACGACTACGCACCGTTTGAAGTCGTTATTTTCGAGCCGAGCGGAACGATGGGTGAGATCACCGTGACCAGCACGGCCGGCGCGGCCGTCGGTGGCACGGCGCTGAGCACCACGAACGTTCTGGCGGCCGGCCAGAAGTACGTGTACAAGACGAACGGCACGAGCACCGCGCCGAGCATCGGGTACCGCGAGGAACCGGATTATACCTGGACCGAATGGGACGGCTCTTCCGAAATCGCCATCGGCACGGCGAACAACGGCAAGAAGCTGACCCTGGCCGTGATCAACAGCCAGAACAAGGTGGTCAAGACCGGCGCTGTGACGCTGGCCGTCAAGACCGCTTAAGCAAACCCGCACCGGGGGATGGGGATCTTCCCCTCCCCCTTGCTTTTTTGAGGAGGAAAAAAGCATGACCAAATTACTGGAGAAAAACGGAGCCGAAATGTGCGCTGCGCTGGTGAGCATTGCCGCGCCGATGAAGGCTTTTCTGGATGACAAGGAATTTATCGACACATTCCGCGCCTGCACGAAGAAGGGCGCGAAAAGCCAGCTGCAGAGCATGGCGATCATCTATGCGGACATGGTGCCGCTGCTGTTCGGCAAGAAGCACCTGAAGGATACCATGGCGATCCTGGCGACCGTCGAGGGGAAATCCGTGAAGGATATGCTGGAAATGAACGGCGTGGAACTGATGAAGGACGCGCTGGACGCGTGGAAGGAACAGATCAGTCCTTTTTTTACGCAGCTCGGTCTGTCGGTCTGAACCCGGTAGTGATCAGCCTGGCCGAACAGCCGCACCTGGACTGGCGCGGCCGGGCGATGTATATCAGGGCAAAAATGGAGCGGCGGCGGACTGAACTATACGCGATGGATCTGCTCTGGATGCTTACCAAAACAAAATATGAAATGTCAGCCCCGCAGCCTTCCAGGATCGAAGCCGGCCAGAAAGAGGCAGACCTCCGGACATACGCCGATATCCGGGAAGAATTGCGGAAGAAGACGCAGGAGTTAATCAATGGATCTGTTTAATGTAGTCGCCAAGCTCACGCTTGATTCAACTGAATATGAAGCGCAGGTGAATGCCGTCACCCAGCGGGTGATCCCCATTGACGATCCGAAGCTGAAACTGGACACGACGGAATACGACGAGAACATCACCGAGGCCGGGGAAGAGGCGGAGGACTTTGAGGACAAGGCCGGCGGCGCGTTCAACAAGGTCGGCGAAATCCTGAAGACCGCCGGCATCGTGGCGGCCGTGGGTGCGATCAGCAACGCCTTCAAGAAGGCGATCAGCTACACCTCCGAACTGGGCGACACCATCGACAAAGGCTCCAAGCGCATGAACATTTCCACCCACGCCTACCAGCAGTGGAATCATGCGCTGCAGCAGAGCGGCGGCGACGTGAACGACCTGAACCGGGGCCTGAGGAACATCCGCCAGATCATGCAGGACGGCGAAGGCGCCACCGGCAAGGCGGCGGAGGCCTTCAACAGCCTGGGCGTGAGCATGCAGAAGTCCAACGGCGAGATGAAGACCGCCGAGGAGCTGATGAACGACACGCTGATGGCCCTGTCGGAGATCGAGGACGCGGATCAGCGCGGCGCGCTGGTGGACGCGCTGTTCGGCCCCAGCAGCGGCGGCATCAAGCCGCTTCTGGAGGAAGGTAAGCAGGGCGTTCAGGATCTGCTGAACGAGGCGGATGAGCTGAACATGATCATGTCCGACGAGGACATCCAGAACGCGGTGGAATACGCGGACGCCGTCTCCAACATGAAGACGGAGCTGGCCATGCTCCAGGCGGACTTCGCCAAGAACATCCTCCCCGTCTTGACGGACTGCGTGAAGGCCATCACGGAGATCATCAACTTTTTCCGGGGCAACGGCCTGGGCGGCGCGGTCGGCATTGCCGGCACCCTTGGCGCGACGGCAGTTGGCACCCAGCTGTTCAGGAACGTGGGTGGCAAGCTGGTCAGCTTCCTCACCGGCGGGTCCGGCGGAGCGACGGCCGGAGGAACGGGCGGATCTGCCGGCGGCACCGGTCTGTTCAGCAGGCTGTTTTCCGGCGGGAAATCGCTGCTTTCCGATCTGAAGGCCGGCGGCGCGGGTCCCCTGGCGGCGCTGTACGCGGCATGGACCGGCGCGTCCGCGGTGAACTCCGCGGTCACGGAAGCCTCCATCGCGGAGGACAACCGGAAAGCGGAAGAGGCCATCTTAGCCGCTGCGAAGCTGTCCAACGCGGACCAGGCGGCCGGCATCGTCCGGACCATCCACAACGAACTCGGATACGACACCGACGAAAACGGGAACATCGTCACCGGCTTCCTGGGGCAGAAATCCTTCTCAAGCCCCGCGGACATTGAGGCCATGCTGGGCACCCGGCGCGGGGAAGGCCTGTGGAACGCCCAGGACCTGACGCTGCTGAAGGCGATCCTTCCCGAGGATACATACAGGCACCTGGGCAACTACTACGGATTCCTGGACGCCACCACGCGCCGGGGCATAAGCACCGACGAAGCCTCCGCACGGTTCGGCGGGATCACCGCCTCGCCGGAGGACGTGACGGCCGTGGCCGAGGACGTATTCAACGCCCTGAGCGAGGCGCTGGCCGCCGCGGCGGAGCGGAAGGAAACCATCGTGCCGGTGGACCCGTCCCTGGACGCGGAGGGCATTGCCGGATATCAGGCGGCGCTGGACAGTGCTGGCCTGACGGCCCCGGTGATGCCGGTACTGACCGGCGAAGGCACCCCGCACGCCGCGGGGGCATGGGATATCCCCTTCGACAACTATCCCGCGATCCTCCACCGCGACGAGATGGTGCTCACGGCCTCCCAGGCGCGCCGATACCGGGAAGGCGGAGGCGGCGGGATGGACTACGAGGCCGTCGGGGCCATGATCGGCGCCGCCATCGAGGACGCCATGGGCCGGGTGATGGTCATGATGAGCGGGGAAAAGGTCGGGGACCTGACCACCCGGAGGGTGAAAAACAACATCAACGCTGACAGCTATTCCCGCGTCAGGTCGATGGGAGGATAACAGATGAACTACGTAATCTTTCGGGGCGTCGCCACATCCGCACCCAGCGGCGCGATTCCCACGGCGCTGTTCAGCACCCAGCTGTCGGACACGATCGTCGGCAAAATGCCGGCGAAAAAGAAGGCCGGCATGCGGTATTCAGAGTACTACGTCAAGGGCCGGGACGGCGCGCTGCACGTGGACGAGGGCCTGAGCAACTTTCCCATGCAGATGTCGCTGCAGCTGGCCAACGCCTCGGTGGACAAGAAGTACCAGGTCAACGCCTGGGCGGACGGCACGGGCAAGCTGATCGTTTCCGACGACGTGTACTACGTGAGCGACGTGCTTGTGGCGAAGGCCTACAAGGCATCTGTCAAGGGCGAGGTCAAATGGAGCCGGGTAGAAGGAAACGGCGGGTATTTCGACCGGGCGGACATCACCTTCGACTGCCAGCCGTACATGGTCGAGGCGATTGACAGCCAGGTCACCATGACGGAAAGCGGATCGATCCTGAACCCGGGCAGCGCCGTCAGCTATCCGCTGATCCAGGTGAACGGCGCCGGGGACGCATCATTCTCCGTCAACGGCAGCGAGATCCAGATTGACGACATGACGGCCAATGTGCCGGTTTATATCGACTGCGACACGGGATATGTCTACACGGAATCCGGAGCCACCAGCATCCGCGGCGAGATCCCGTATTTCGATTTCGGCACAAACGTTATCACCATTGGTTCCGGAGTGACGAGCCTGGTGATCACGCCGCACTGGAGGTGGATCTGATGGCAGAGAACAACCCGGTGTACATTTATCCGCAGGATTGCTCTGATTTCACCACTACCGGCATGGTGGGTGATCTCCGGCCGATCATGGCCACGTTTACGGAAGAAAAGAACGGGGAATCGCAGGTGAAGCTCCGCATCCCATATGACGAGTATCAGCGCTGGAAGGCGGCGGCGATCGGCAACTATATCAAGTGCGCGGTCCCGGTCCGCGTCCCGCCGGTTATCGGGGATGACGAATACGCTGACACCGTGCAGGTCGGCAGTTAAGGGGTGAGAGGATGGCCGCGACAGGTATCGAGGTATTCGGTAAAGACGGAAAAAGAATCGACATAGTCAAGCCGGGCCAGAAGGTCGCCCGCACGGACGGCAACGTGGTCTACTTCGGCTCCACGCCGTACTACCATGCGTATGTCGGCTACACAGACGGCGGCGGCACGCAGAAGAAAAAGGCCACCATCGGATACGTTAAGAAGTCTGAGTTTGACGCGCTGAACGTTTCCACGGTGGACATCCCTGCCAGCTTCGCCGGCCTGGAAGCCGAGATGATCCCCACCCGGCTGATGGATCAGCTGTTCCGCATCGTGGATGTGGTGGAGACCGAGGACTATGTGGAAGTCACCGCCCGGCACGTCTGGTACGACAATCTGAAGAACTACACTCTCTGGCAGCCGACGGAAGGCACGGACTACACCGCCGCGGCCGTCTGCCGGAACATTCTTTCCAACGCCATCTCCCCGGTGGATTCCCACGTGGCGTCCGACTGCACGGACACCCTGAAAGGATCGGAGCTGGACTATCACGAAAAGAACCTGGTGGAGGCCTACCTGGACCCGGAAAACGGCGTATGCGCGAAGTTCGGTTTGAGCCTGATCCGGAACAACTGGGACTTTTACTGTCTCAAGTCCGTCGGCTATGACCGCGGGTTCGTGATCGAGAACGGGAAAAACCTGCTGGGCGTGCAGCGGAAGGAGTCCATCGAGAACCTGGCCACCCGGGTGGCGCCTTTCGGCCACAGCAAGGACGGCAAAATCGTCTGGCTGGACTACAACGGCCTGAAGTACATCGACAGTCCGTTTATCGGCGATTATTCCGTGCCGCACGTGGAACTGTACGATACAGGCCTCCAGGTCGGCAAGGATGGCACAACGGCTGCCAATATTCAGGAAAGGCTGCTGGAAGCCGGGCGGAAGCGCTTCTTGGATGACAAGGTGGATCTGCCCACGGTGGAGATGACCATCGAGTTTGTTTCCCTGGGGGATACCGAGGAATATATCCAGTATAGGGGCCTGGACAAGGTCTACCTGTACGATATCATCACGATCAACGACACGGTCCGCGGATACAGTTATACCGCACAGGTAGTGGGCATCGTGCACGACATCCTGACCGGCATGCTGCAGTCCGTGACCATCGGTGAGCTGGACAACTGGGACGGCACCCGGAAGATTGCCACCTGGCAGGTTCCGGAAGTGGACGGCACCAATATCCGCCTGATGAGCATCCAGGCCGGCGCATTTGCCCCCGGATCGATCTACGGCAACGACATCGCGGAGAACGTGATTTCCTACGCGCATTTCGCCGCGGCGACCATCAACCACCTGACGGCTGACTCCATCAATGCGGTGACCGCGCAGATCCACGAGATCATCGCCGGGAGCATCACGGCGGACGATATTCAGGCCGGCAGCATCACCACCGAGACGCTGGCCGCCAACTCGATCACCGCCGAAAAGATCGCATCCGGGGCCATCACCACGGACAAGCTGGAAGCGAACGCGGTATCCGCCGGGAAGATTGCGGCCGGCGCGATCACCACCGAAAAGCTGGACGCTTACGCCGTCACCGCAGCGAAGATTGCCGCAGGGGCCATCGAGTCGGACAAGATCGCCGCCGGGGCCATTACGGCGGACAAGATCAGCACCACGGACCTGAGCGCCATCCAGGCGACGCTGCAGATCGCGAGCATCGCAAATGCGCAGATCGCCAGCGCGGACATCGGATACGCGCAGGTGAAGGAACTGAGCGCCGGAAGCGCTTACTTCGGGCAGGCGGTCATCCAGGCTGGACTGGCCAACAAACTGTATGTGCCGCGCCTGGCGGTGGGATACGCCCAGATGATCGGGGCGACCATCGGCGACCTGGTGATCCAGGCCAGCAACGGCAATTACTACGGGATCGACGTCGACCTGAACGGCAACGTGACAGCGACGCAGCGCACCGTGACGCCGGCGGAAATCGCCAGCGGGCACACGACCGACGGGCGGCAGCTGGTCCTGGGGACCGATATCCTGGCGGAGGATCTGAACACCAACAACCTGACCGCCAGCCACGCGCTGATGTACTCCGTGACGGCGAATATCATCGACGTGGATCAGCTGTGGGCGCGGCAGGCCTTCATCGATAAGCTGATGGTGCAGGATATCAGCAGCAATACCTATATCCGGAGCACCATCGGCAACTGGACCAGCGGAAGCACGATTACACAAACAATTGACAGTTTGAACACACGCATTTCTGACCTTGGTTACGGTACCGTCTATATGCAACCGGATGAACCGGATCACAGCCATTTGGTTTCTGGTGACATCTGGATTCAAACCATGACGGACGGTTCTTGGCAGGATATCTATGATAATTATGCCTCATGGCAGGATATCTATGATGATATCAGCAGTTGGCAAGTTGTTGGGTCAGTTCCGATCATGTGGGTATGGGATGGGCAAAAGTTCCAGCTTATGTATGATGCCTTGCTC
>Ga0310786_10009603_pt1 | contig 12258 bp, 6 predicted proteins | sample AusTroGonzalo_MG_FD_203881 | JGI IMG/M metagenome (GOLD analysis project Ga0310786, IMG submission 203881) | Bovine rumen microbial communities from tropical cattle in Woodstock, Queensland, Australia - Gonzalo_03 (v2) (version 2) | ecosystem: Host-associated > Mammals > Digestive system >...
ATTTTCTTCATCAGAAGATGTAATTATTAGTAATCATGATTCAAAAGCTGGAGTTCAGGCCTCTTCTCACATATCATTTAAAGTATCTTCTTGTGCTTTAACCATACGTACCATCGTTACATCGTCGGCATTTTTTCATTTAGGTCATTCTCAATATGCTACTAATTTGAAAAATTTTTTGAATCATGCTACGATTTTTCATCATAAAGATTCTGGTGCAATATCTAAGTTTTTATATAGTCTGTCTATTTTCTTTTTTGCTTGGCTGTTCCAATCATCTCATAGGGGTTTGATATTTAACATTATGGTTGCTGTATCATACTTAGAGATATTTCATATAGCATCAATTAAATTGTTTATTGGATCGTCGCTTAATTTTTTGTATAATTTTAATGTATATATATCATCTTTTTCATTTTGAAGTGGCATTATTTTGTAATATTTTCTTTTGAAATATTTTGGTTCATTTACGATTTCTATTGAACTATCTGGATATTGTGCTCAGATTGATCATTCAATCAATGTTTTGTATTCTGGATAACATCAAATAATAAAATTAAGTACTCAATCTACATAGTGATACATCAAACTGATTCTTGGCTTTCTGAAGAATCTGTACATTAGTTTATCTTTCCAATTTAGTTTTCATAGTTTCTTTAAGTTTGTATATACTTGTCCCATTCTTCAAATTTTTTCTTTCATATCTTTTGCAATTTCTTTTGCTTGTTCACGGTCTGTTTTACTGTCTCATCTTGGTAGTAGAACTTTCATATATATCATTCTTCAATGATTCATGAAAGCGTATCATCGTCTAAAGCACCATTTGCAAATTTTTTTAAAAATTAGAAATAATATTAATCAAATTATTATATATAGTGTTATTTGAAAGAATGATCATATTTTTTCTCAAAAATTTCTGTTTGTTGTTTGTGTCTCTGTATTCCATTTTATTTCATTTGAGCTTGCAGCATTATGTGTTTTGGATACATTTCCAGTGTTTTCTTGTTTTTCTTCTTGATTTGTAGTTTGAGTAGTATCAGTTCATTCTAAAAAACTTGTTAAAGATAAGGGACTATTATTAAAATAGGAAAAACATATAGTTTCATCATCACCTCGTACCTTTTGTTTAAAAAGAGATGGGTTGTTGTTAAATTGATCTGGATCTTTTCTATATTGTTCTAGTATCATATTTTCACATGTTTCTTTGTCTATCATCTTTTGTTTATTAATAAAAAAATACATATATATTATATGTAAAATTATTTTTTAAGTCAAAAATTTAGCAGTTATAGATGGATTAATTCTTGTCTTTTTTTAAAAATATTATATATTATATACATAACATGATTTTTTGGTTTTGAAATTCTATAATTTCAGGAGTATTATAGATTCATCTTTTATGTAAAAGGGTCAAAAATTGTTTGAAAATTTCTACTGTAACTTTTGTATCTCACATAGCTCTGTGTGTGTGTTCATTTTTTAGTCAAAAGTAATCGCAAATTGATCATAAATTTTTTTTTGGTAAATCTGGGATTAATCTGTTTGCTAATTTTTTAGTACAAAGACAATCGTTTTTAATCCAAATTCATGTATTAGTATAGATGTTCTCTGAAATAAATCAGTAGTCAAAATTCGCATTATGAGCGACTATTATATCATCTTGTATAAAATTTAGGAAATTTGGAATAATCTCACAAAATTTTGGAGCATTTGTAACCATTTCATTTGTGATTCCTGTTAATTTTGTTATTTCTGTCGGTATGTTTCTTTCTGGATTTATAAGAGTTTGAAATTCTCATAAAATGTTGTTTCAATCAAATTTAATTGCAGCGATTTCTGTAATTTTATGTTTATATTTTGATAGTCATGTTGTTTCAATATCCAAAATTGTATAATTCATAATATAATTAAGAATTAAAAAAATTAATAATGAATAATTAAGGAGTCCGAAATTCTTAATTATTAATTATTTTTTAATATTTCTAGTAATTTTTCTTTATCGTTTCGTTTTCTTGTTCAGAAATTTGTTCGTTGTATTGGTTCGTGTCATTTTCAAGCTAACATTACAATATCTCAAGGTTTGGCTATTTGTGTGGCAAATTTTATTGCTAAATATCTTTCTGGTATGATATATAGCTTTGATCTAGATATTTGATCCTTTTCTATTTCTTGTGTTAATTGTTTTAATATATCTAGTCTGTTTTCTGAATCTGGATCATCGTCTGTTGCAATTGCAAAGTCGGCAAATTTACCTCATAATCTACCCATTTCTGGTCTTTTTTCTTTGTCTCTGTTTCATGGTGCTCAAAATACAAGGATTAATTTATTATCTCATTTTATTCTATTTAAAAAACGTAATGTTTTATCTAAAGCATCAGGATCATGTGCAAAATCTATGAAATAGGTAATTCAATTGTGCTCTACTTTTTCCATTCTACCACTTACTCATGTGAATTCTGATAAAGAATTTATGCAATCTTTTATATCTAATCCTATTTGTAGTCAAACACTTAAAGCTGCCAAATAGTTGTAAATATTGTAATTTCATAATAAATATGTTTTCGTAGGATAAGTATTTCAAAGATATTTAATATCAAATGTTGTATTAAATTTTCAGTCGATGATGTTTTCAGCTTTTATTGTTGAGGAGTTTTGAAGACCAAAAGTTATTTTTTTATCGAAGGCTAATTCATTGTATCGTTCTCTTCAAGCTTTGTCATCAGATGGGAATGTTGCATATTTTGTATTTTTTCAGTTTGAAAGGACATATTTAAATAACTTTTTTTTGGCTAACGCATAATCATCCATATTTTTGTGGTAGTCTAGATGATCTCTGGTGATGTTGGTAAGTACCGCATAATCAAATTTAATTCACTCAAATCTATTTTGATCTAATCATTGTGAAGATGCTTCTAAAATAGCTATTTTGCATCATTGATTTTTTGCGTCTGCTAGTATTCATTGGAGTTCATATACATCTAGAGATGTCATTTTTTTGTCGTTTGGTATGGTTTGATTTCAAATTTTTATACAAGCAGTACTTACCATGACGGTAGGTCATACTAAGTCATTAAATAGTTTATGTAGCATGTTTACTGTAGTGGTTTTTCAGTTTGTACCTGTTACACCTACTATGAAAAAATCTTTTGATGGATTTCAATTGATTGTATTGGCTATTTTTCAATTTATTTTCTTCCAAAATTGGTATAGAAAACTTGTTTTTATACTGTTATAAAACTTGTCGTATCATATTAATTTTTTGATAAGTTTTTTCATTTAATTGATTATCTTTTAAAAGGCTTCTTTACGTGATTATATTGAATTTCTATTGATTTACAATTGGTTTTTTTATGAAATAGTTATATAGTTATAAAAAAAGTGTTCAAAAATTTGACAAAATAGTCTTTGTTGATTATAATACAATATATAGCATTTATTTCTTAATAAAGTAATTATGGCAGATTTATGAAATGTTGTAAGCCCTATTATGCCTGTTATTCCAGCAGAGAGTGAATTTTATGAATCTAAATGATGAAATTTTGATTCTGAACAATATTTGAGTTTTTTGTTGCACTTAATGGTTGTATATGAGGCATCAGATATTTATATTACATTTGGTGAGGTTCCAGTGCTTAGAATAATGCAAGAAGCATTGAGAGTACAATGAGCGGTAAAATTTACAGATAAAATATTGTCAGATTTTGAAAATATTTTGTTGTGAGACGAAGATAAGAAAAATTTTGAAAGAGATCATAGTGCGGATTTATGATATTCATTACATGGTAGACGTTATAGGATAAATGTTAGTTTACAAAGGTGACATATTATGATTGTTGCTAGGTTGTTGGCTGAGAAAGTTCCAACAATTGATGAACTGTGATTACCATCTATATTGAAGAGATTGGCTCACACTTCTGGTTGAATTATATTTTTGTCATGACCTACATGATCGTGAAAATCTACAACATTAGCTGCTATGGTTGAAGAAATAAATATAACTTCGCATAAGCATATTATTACAATTGAAGATCCAATAGAATATATTTTTGATCCAAAAAAATGTATTTTTGAGCAAAAACAACTTTGAAAAGATGTTCCAAGTTTCGCAACAGCTATGAAATATGCTGTGAGGCAAAGACCTGATGTTATATTGTTTTGAGAGGTCAGGGATCCAGATTCAGTGAGATATGCTATGTCTTTAGCAGAGACATGACATTTAGTTTTGACGACAATACACTCTAGATCTGCAGAACAGGCTATAAATAGGATTGTTTCTATGTTCCCTACTGATGAACAACCTCAGATTCAAAATCATTTGGCAGAAAATATGATAGCTATTGTTATCCAAAAATTGGTGATTAAGAGTGATTGAAAATGAATGGTTGCTGTACATGAAATATTATTAAATAATACTCCTGTGGCAAATACTATTAGGGAAAATAAATTAAATCAGATAGATAATGTAATATTTTCTAATAAAAAATATTGAATGCAACTTATGGATAGTTGTCTAGTAGATCATATAGTTAATTGAGATATTACGTTGGATACTGCATTGAAAAATGCTCGTGATCAATCTGCTATTAAAAGATGACTTGAACAACTATGAGTTAAATTATCTTAATAATTTTTTTGCAAATATCGGGCAGCTATGATTGAAGCAGTTTCTGTCCTTAAAACGGTATCTCATAAAGATATCGTTTTTATTTTTTCTCAAAATTTTTTGTAATCATTCTCTGTGAGTCCTCATTCAGGTCCTATTATTCATAGTATATTTTTGGTTGTTCAGATATTTTTTGTATTGTGTTCGGATTTGTCAAATACAATTACTTCTTTTCATTCAATTGTTTCTGAAATATTTTTTCTAAATGTTATTTTTGGCAATTGTCGTCATCGTGATTGTTCTACAGCCTCTTTTGCTATTTTGTTAAGCCTTTCTATTTTCTTATCATTTCGTTCTCTAATAATTGATCTTTCACTTGGTCGGAAATAGATATATTTTATTCATATTTCGCTTAATTTTTGGACTATTGTTTCCATTTTTTCTCGTTTATTTGACATGGCGATGGCTATTCAAATTTTATTTATTGGCTCTGAATATTTTATTGTATCCATAATACTTCAATAAATACTTTTATCATCTCGGTCTGATATTTGTAATTTATATCTTTCGTTTTCCTTTTGTACAAAAAAAATATCTCAAATTTTCATCCTTAGTACTTTCCTAATTTGTGAGATTATTTCTGTGTCTGATATTTTTACTATTTCTCATTTTTTTTCGAAATTTGTAATGAATAGTTGCATGGAAATAATGAAGAATTTAAAATTAATAATTTTAGTTGATTTTATGGTATATTTTTAAGTAGAAAAAAATAGCAAAAAAGTCTTTGAAAATTTGACAAAAATAAAAAAGTAGATATAATTATTCTGTTATAAATATTTTTATACTGTGAAAATTAAAAATGAAAGAAATTAAGCTAAAGAGTCAACCAATATGGGTGGTAAGAAGTTTTATATTAGCATGAGTGGTTCTGTGAGGTGTTTTTGCTTTTGTATCACATCCAATAGGATGAACAAATGCACAAAGCGTAAATACAACAGTGACTCCATTAACGGGAGAAATTGTGTCTTATACGTTAAATGAAGATTCAAACACAGTCTTTACAGCGTGAATATTAGAAATCTCATGAGATGATAAAAAGATTTTTATCTTGGATAGAAATTTGTGAGCAACCACTACATGAGATTTAACAAGTGCCCTACCTACATCATATTGATATTATTTTCAATGGTGAAATAACTATTGATTTTCACCGATGAGTAATATTATTACTTGAAGCCAAAAAATAGATTGTAGTTGATATGGGCCAAATAATCCGCTTTATAACAATGTACTAATTTATGGCTACTATGGCTCCAGCGATTATTGCTTATCCTGAAATGATAATTTGTGGTGAAATACAACAAATACAAATGAAGCAAGAAGATGACCATGTCCGGAGAATTTTCATATACCAACCAGTGAAGAAGTGAATATTATTAGATATAATAGTTTTAATGGATTGCCAGTGTTAATTCCGCTTGCAGGTTATATGTCATCATATAATGGTTCTGTTCGATTGGCAGGTATGCATTATTATTTATGGAGCTCTTCACCTGGGGACTATTCTGTACATAATTTAGGATCAGAGCCAGCAGATATTTACCGCACTAGTGCACTTCCTATCCGCTGTGTTTATAATTTCTACGACACTTATACCGCACCTGCTAGTTCTCCATGTCCTGCTGGACAATATTTAGCTACATGAGATGTCTGTGTCACGAATGATTTAGATATTGTGCTTCAAGCTACAGCGACCGAAGCAAATCAGACATTGAAGATTAATAAGTATTTTGCTAATGCATATACAGTAGATCGATGAGATGGGACAACTGGCGCTTTGACGGCAGATACCGTCCATACTTATGACGCGGAATGAACATATGATATTATATTATCACTTGCATGATGAGTAGATAGATGGAAATTTCAAAAAGTATATAAACCATTAGTACCAAAAGCTTGAACTACAATAACATGAGTACAAATCACATATATGCCAAGCTTGGCAGATTGATTTGGAAATAATGAGACAGTTCCAGGCGATTATTTCTTTATGAGCTTTAATAATGCGTGAACATTAACAAGTTTACCAGATTGATCATTTGGTATGAGTAGTATAATAGCAGTATGAAATAACTTTTTTGAGAATTTTAATTATAATTGAACACTAACATGATTACCAGATTGATCATTTGACATGAGCAATATCACAACAGTATGAAATAATTTCTTTGATTATTTTAATAATAATTGAGCACTAACAGAATTACCTGATTGATCATTTGATACAAGGAATATCACAACAGCGTGAGATAATTTTTTCAATTATTTCAACAGTAATTGAGCACTAACAGAATTACCAGATTGATCATTTGACATAAGGAATATCACAACAATATGAGATAATTTTTTCAATTATTTCAACAGTAATTGAGCACTAACAGAATTACCAGATTGATCATTTGACATAAGGAATATCACAACAATATGAGATAATTTTTTCAATCGTTTCAACAGTAATTGAGCACTAACTGAATTACCAGATTGATCATTTGACATAAGGAATATTACAACAGTAGGAGATTATTTCTTTAGTTCTTTTAATAATGGGTGAAGCTTAACGAGTTTGCCAGCTTGATCGTTTGATACGAGTCAAATAACTGTAGTAGGAAATTATTTTTTCTACTATTTTAATAATGAGTGAAGTTTAACGAGTTTGCCAGAATGATCGTTTAGATTATCAACATGATTATCAGTGGTAGGAAATTATTTTTTCAGGGCTTTTAACTATAGTTGAAGAATTATAACACTACCAACATGATCATTTAATACATCAAATATCACGACAGTAGGAAATTATTTCTTTAGAAGTTTTAATGGGGAATGAGCCTTAACTAGTTTGCCAGAATGATCATTTGATACTAGTAATATTACGACAGTAGGAGATTATTTCTTTTCTAATTTTAATTATATTTGAGGTTTAACAAGTTTACCTGAGTGATCGTTTGATACAACCAGTATTACTACAGTATGAAATAATTTCTTTGATGGATTTAATACTAGTTGAGCATTAACAAGTTTGCCAAATTCTTTTAATTTAAATTCTGTTGCATATAATAAAACTAATTGATACATGAATGCATTTAATTCTCCAGATTATACGTTAAATAAAAATGTTTTTGACTTGGTATCATGAGTTACAGCACCAAATAGTGATAGAAATACATTTTCAGATAATCAGTCATGAAGGTGTGGAGTTCATCCAAATTGGTTAATCTCTACAGCTGATGCTTGTCATATTATATATGATGCAAATGGATGAGTATGAAGTGTCACATGATCATATGTATCAAACACTACAAATATTGTGGCGTGATCAAGTATTTCAGTTCCAATAAGGAATTGATATGTATTTAATGGTTGGTATACAGATCCTGAGTGATGAGAATTAGTAGAAAACGTTGTGTTTCCTAGTATGAACGGTGATACATTATATGCTCATTGGGAGATAGGTCAAACAGTGACATTTGATGCAAACTGATGAACAACAAGTCAAACAACGCAAACGGTAGCAGAAAATACATCAATTAATTTACCAAATGCATCAAGAAATGGATATGAGTTTTTATGATGGTATACAGAAGAAATGGGATGAACAAGAGTGTGATGATATAATGATCCTTATACAGTTTCACAAGATATTATATTGTATGCACATTGGATTGAAGCTTTACCAGAAGGTATATTCTTTCAAACATGAGATATTACATATACAGACACAAATTGAAAAGTATTTACATGAATAGGAACTATTACAATAAGATCTTGAGGTAAAACAATTACAATATTGGATAGGAACTTGTGAGCTACTACAAATGATATATCTGATATATGATCACATTGATACTATTTCCAATGGTGAAATAATTACTGATTTAGTCTTGATGAAGATTTCCAAATTAGCTCAACAGCTATTGAAGCAACAGATTATTCATGGAATAATCCATATGTTAGTGGTAATTTTATAGCGACTAATTATCGGGATATATCATATAATTCTGAATTGTGGTGATGAGCTGATGATTATGACAATGGCAGATGAAAAGATACATCAAATGATGGATATACTAGACAATGACCATGTCCAGCATGATATCATGTGCCATCAATATGAGAATTTGATGAATTAATGAGGATAACAAAAAGTATAACATGATGAACCGTCCAATTACAGACAAATGACAATGGAAATTTAGTTGAAAGTAATCCATTTGCAGCTGCATTTATGTCTGAATTACATTTCCCTATTGCGTGATATATTTGATGGGATTGAGTATATACATGAATTTCAGAAGAAGGGTATTCTTATTCATATTTTTGGTCTTCATCATTTAGGAAGGCTAATTGATATCTCATGATAAATCATCATCCAGCAGCATCAAAAAAGGATAAAGTTAGTACTCGTGGAAATAATTTTCAACAATGAAATGCTTTTTCTATACGTTGTTTTAAAAATACAGCAGAAGAATGAAGAGAAATAGTATTATCATATGATACTAGAGATGGTAGTGCAATACAGGCACAAACATTACCAGTATGATGAACATGATATTTACCATGATATAGTACACATAGAGAAGATGCAGAATTCTTGTGATGGTATGACAAGGACCTTTTAGTAGAATTTAATTTAGAAAGCACAGTTTTAAATGAAGATACGATAATATATGCAAAATGGAGTGATGATTATATGGTACAATTCTTAGATTTTGATTGAAGTGTTTTAAAAACAGAAATTGTTAGATCTGGAGCTTCAGCCATAGCACCTGTAAATCCTGTAAGGAACTGATATACTTTTAAATGACGGGATTTGGATTTTAGTAATGTTACGTGAGATATGGTAGTCATAGCACAATATTCTAGGAATCCAAGTTCATGAAATTGATGATGAACACAATTAAAGAAAGATCGTTGTCCAAATTGAGACTATTCTGATAGTTATTATGATGGAGATTGTGGAGTAAACCCAAATGATAAAGAAGAGAAAAAAGATGATAATGAAAAACAACATAATTCATCAGAAAAATTAGTATATGATACATTAGTATTTAATCCACATTATAGTGATGAGCAAAATAAAGCATATCAGTATGCATATCATTATTGAATTACGACAAAAGCGCCAATAAGTAATGCAAATATAGATTGAAACTTGACAAGGATAGCAATGGCAAAGATGTTAAGTCAGTATGCTATAAATGTATTGTGAATGAAACCGGATAAGAATAGAAATAATCAGTTTAAAGATGTGTCAGATAAATTAGATTGAGAATATGATGATTGAGTGACATTAGCATATCAATTATGAATAATGTGAATCAATATGCCAAATAATGAATTTAGGCCAAATGATTTAGTACCAAGAGCAGAATTTGTGACAGCATTGTCTAGATTGTTGTATAAAACACCGGATTGAATATTTGAAGAGACACCAAGATATTATACCCCACATATGGAAAAATTAATATATGAATGAATAATAAATAATCCAGACCCAAAGATGTTAGAGTTGAGATGATATGTAATGATTATGTTAATGAGGAGTGATAAAAATAATTAATAATAAACAATTAAGAATTAAGAATGGATAATGAAAGGAATAAAATGTTCCCGAATTATTCATTTTTAATTATTAATTACCTTGTATTTTTTTAAAAATTATATACTAACAAGTATCCTTTTCTTTTATTTTTGTGATTTATAAAAAAATGACAGAAGTAAAAAAAGTATTAATGGTAATTGCAAATGATGGGTTTCAAGACCACGAATTTTGAATGTCGTTTGCAGTGTTCCATGATGCGGGGCTAGATATTACTATAGCTGCCGGCAAAAAATGAGAATGTAGAGGTGTGTTTTGAGCAAGAACAGTTGCAGATGTTGATTTGTTTTTTGTGGATGCAACTAAATATGATATGGTAGTGTTTATATGATGAGGTTGAGCATATGCTCAGTATTTCCATGATAAATCTTATTTGAAATTAGCAAAGGATGCGAAAAAGATTTGAGCTATATGCATTGCTCCTATGATTGTCAGTGAAAGTGGAATCTTTAATTGAAAGACAGTCACATGACGAGATCAAGATGGAGTGCAAAAATGATTTATTGAGAAAAATTGATGATTTTGGTCTGATGAATCTGTAGTGGTTTGCTGAAATATAGTTACATGAAATTGACCAGATGCAGCAGAGGAGTTTGCTAAGAAATGTGTGGAAGTAATCAATAATGGATAATAATTATGTCATTCTGAACGAAGTGAAGAATCTATTACAGTGATATTATTTTAGATTCTTCGTTACACTACGTTTCACTCAGAATGACAGTAATCTCTAATTTTTAATTATTAATTCTTAATCTTTAATTTATGTTGAGCGACAAGTATAGGTATGTTGCTATGGATTTTGAAACAACTGGATTGGATGTTTCAAAAGACGAAGCAATACAGATATGATTAGTAGAGATAGATGTGAATTGAAATATTGTGAATCAATATAAATCTTTTTTAAAACCTGAAAAAAATATTTCTGAGTTAAAAAATTTAGTAGCTTATATCACTTGAATTTCAGTGGATGATATACAATCTGCGCCAAGTATTTTTGATGTGAAAGATGAGATTTTGAAATTTTTTTGAGAAAATACAATTCTTATTTGACACAATATAGAATTTGATATAAATTTTTTGAAAAAATATTTTCCTGATGTGAAATATTTTGATAGTATTGATACTTTTTATTTAGCACAAAACTTAATACATTATCCACTCAGTTATGCGCTTGATGTACTTGTAGAGTCTATGATGTCCAATAAGACTTTCAAAGAATTTTTTTTAAAATTTCATTGATGAGAAGATTATGATGAAAATAATATTCATGATTGATTATACGATTCTCAAAATGCGTTATCGTTGTTTATGTATGAGATAAATCGCATAGATACTTTATTTTCTAAATATCCTGTATTAAATAATTTCCTTAATAAAAATATTTGATTATATCATAAAATATTGGATTATCAAGTAGACCGGGCTAAAGAGAAAAACGAAAAAATTTCTGTGCCAGCTTTGAAAAAGCAATTACCATGAAATCAAACATTGAAAACCAAACTAAATATTGATTTGAAAAATTATAAAATCTGAGAAAGATATTTTGTCTGAAATGTCGACTTGAGTCAACTTGTTATGTCATTAGTTTCTGGAAATAAAGACATTATTATGTCGTTTGCAAGTGTGGCTAAATTAAATATTGTGAAAAATATTTTGAATGATGCGTGAATAAAAAATATTGGTTTTGCTAAATGATATACAACAATAGATCAAAATAAGTTTTCTAGGTTTCTTAATAAAGATACTTTTTCAGACAATGAATTCTTGTTTATGATAAAATATTTTTCTATATTAATGAATGAGTGATCTGTCCTTGAATTGAATACAAAAGCGGATTACAAGATACATTATTATATTCAGGATGAGAAAAAATTTGAAAGATATCCAATAGTTCTAACTACACATTGATGATTATACACAATCTTGCAAGAGCAAGAACATAAATACAAAAATTATGATGTGTGCTTTTTTGATACGGAAATGTGGTATAAATGAT
>Ga0310786_10009604_pt1 | contig 12258 bp, 11 predicted proteins | sample AusTroGonzalo_MG_FD_203881 | JGI IMG/M metagenome (GOLD analysis project Ga0310786, IMG submission 203881) | Bovine rumen microbial communities from tropical cattle in Woodstock, Queensland, Australia - Gonzalo_03 (v2) (version 2) | ecosystem: Host-associated > Mammals > Digestive system >...
AATGGCGTATTAAATGCTAATTTTCCTTTGTTGATACCAATCAATTTTTTTAACAAAGAAGCAGAACACGTTGCAGGTTTTGCAAAAGAATGTGCTGTTGTCACACATCACAGATTGAAAATGATTGATGGTTCTTTGCAACCAGACCCAGAATCAAAATTGACAGAGCCATACATTATTCGCCCAACATCCGAAACAATTATTGGCGAAGCAATGTCGCGCTGGGTTCAATCACATCGTGATTTACCATTAAAACTAAATCAATGGGTAAATGTTATGCGCTGGGAAATGCGTCCAAGATTGTTCTTGCGTACTGCCGAATTTAATTGGCAAGAAGGGCATAATGTTTTCGCAACACACGAAGAAGCAAATGAAGATGCTTTGAAAATGTTGCAAATGTACGAAGAATACATGAATAATGTGTTAGCTATACCTTGCGTTGTTGGTGAAAAAACACCAGAAGAAAGATTTGCGGGCGCAGATCACACATATACCACAGAACAAATCATGCAAGACGGTAAAGCTTTGCAAGCCGGAACTTCACATGATTTAGGACAACATTTCGCAAAATCGTTTGATATAAAATATCTTGGCGACAATGGCAAATTAAATTATGGTTGGACGACATCTTGGGGGACATCTACTCGTATGATGGGGGGGCTGTTTATGACACATTCCGATGATGATGGTTTGGTATTGCCACCTATGGTTGCACCATATCAAGTTGTAATTATTCCTATTACACGCGATGAAAACGAAAAAGAACTTAATGCGTTTGCTGCGCAAATTGGTGATAAATTACGTAATTTGAATATTCGTGTGTTGGTTGATGATTCAGATATGCGTGCACCAGATAAAATGTGGAAATGGATTAAGCGTGGCGCGCCGCTACGTGTTGAAATCGGCGAACGTGAAATGCAGGAAAATAAAATAACTGTGACACGTCGTGATTTGGGCAAAGCTTCCAAAACAACTATGTCTGTTCAGGAATTTATTGATTCTGTAAAACAGACATTAGAAACTATGCAACACGATATGTTTGTTAAAGTTCAAGAACGCAATAAAAACCTGATTACAGATGTTGCAGATTTGAAAGAATTAGAATCTGCTTTGGAATCTGGAAAAATTGGTTTCTTCCGTATAAGATACAACCAAACGACAAACAAAGAATTTGACGAATTGATTGAAAAATATAAAATCAGTCGGCGTTGTCTGGACAGAAACGATGACACATATGTCTTTGTTGCGAAATCGTATTAAAAAGAAAAACCGCCAATTTGGCGGTTTTTATTATTAGTTATTGTTTTTTACAAATATACAACAAATGATTACTGTATCCTTGTTGGTCTGGTCGTTCGCAAGTCAAAAAGTGCCAGTCTAAGAACGCTTTGTAATCTTTCTTTGGCAATGCTTCAATTATTTCACGCAACACGGGCCCTATTCCATCAACCCCTACATTTGTAATATATTTTGTGTTTGTTTTATCAAATAACTTTTTAAAATCTTCTACATAAAAGCTTGTAAAAATTTCTTCTGGGATATCTGCAACACGACCTTCTTTGTCCATGCATCTGGTGAACAAATCATAACATTTATTATGCCGTAAACCATAAGTGACCATCATTGATGCATTTGATATATAAGCAAACATACATATACCGCCTTTCTTTGCCACACGCAAAGTTTCTTTAACAGCTTGCTTTTTATCTTTTTGGTGGAACAAATGATACATGGGCCCAAGATTCAGAACCATATCAAAAGAATTATCTTTGAACATACTTAAATCCAAAGCATCCGCAACCATACACTGAAAGTTTTTTAATCTGCGTGATTTGCGTTTCATTATTTCAACGTATTTTGGTGTTAAATCAACTGCTGTGACATTGTATCCCATTTTTGCCAGTGCAATTGAATACCGACCTGTGGCTGCACCTATTTCCAATATTTTTGCACCTGGCTTCAAGAATTTTTGAATATAACGCATAGTCGTTAAATATTCCATATTATGCGCCCTGTCCATAACCAAACGAGGTTCTTCATCATCAACAGAATATTTATTTACAATGATATCTTTGTGTTTATTTACAAACATATTTACCCCCTTTATCTGTGATTATTTTACCATAAAAACGATACGCTTTCAGTTTTTTTTTGCACCAAAAAGTGATATAATAAAGCCAAGTATAACAAGGGGGATTTTTGATGAAAATTGCAATTATTGGTGTTGGGTCTGTTGGATCAGCTGTTGCAACAGCTGTGCAAAACACAGGTCTGGCACATGAAATTGTTTTATACGACCGCGATGGAATTCGTGCCAGGGCTGCCGCAGAAGATTTAGGTCATGCATCTGCTTTTTCATACGACATAAAAATCAGCGCAGTCAGCAGTTATCGCGCTATTCGTGGTTCTGAAATTGTGATTATTGCAGCCGGCGCAAATCAAAAACCAGGCGAAACGCGTACAGATTTATTGCATAAAAACGCAACTGTAATATCTGATATTATTCCAAAGGTTATGGAAAATGTAGATGCTAAAAATGTAAAAATTATTATTGTCACGAACCCACTTGATGTAATGGTAATGTTGGCACAAAAATTATCCAGATTACCGGCTACACGTGTAATAGGAACTGGTACAATGTTGGATTCTGCACGATTTAAAATCATATTATCGCGACAACTTGGTATATCTACGCGTTCTATTACTTCATATGTTTTGGGTGAACATGGGGATTCATCTGTTATAAATTGGTCATCTGTATGTATTGGCGGAATTGGGCTGGATGATTTTTGTAAACAAACAAAAATCTCTTTACCGCAAACAACACGTAAAACCATAGAACATCGTGTTCATAATGCTGCGTATGAGATTATAAAAGGACGCGGTGCAACTTGGGATGGTATTGGTGGTGCGGTTGCAGATTTATTGCATGCGATTATAAATGATGAAAAACGTATTTTAACAACATCTATTGTTGATGGTGTTGGCAAAAACGCGGTCGCTATGTCTTTACCACGTGTTATTGGTGAACGCGGTATTTTAATGAATTTGCATTCTAAAATGAGTTCAGCTGAATCAAATTCATTACGAAAAAGTGCAAAAATAATTCGTAAAAACTATGATTTAATATAAAAAGAAATCAATCTTATAGTCTTGATAAAATCCCGTGGTATTATTTGCGCAGAACAATCCAAGGGATTTTTTATATGATAAAACAAAACATAAATTTTCAATTTACAGACGATGGTTGTGGTATATATGCGATATGTGACGGGAGAAAAATCGGGAGCATATTTTTTGTAAAAATAGGTTCTGATAAAATAATGATTTCAGAATCAGAAATAGAACCCGATTATAAAAATGAAGACATTGAATTATCTTTGATCAAAGAAATAATAAAAATGGCACGTGAACAACATCGCAAAGTTATGTCTATATGCCCATATATTACAAATATTTTTAAAAACCATCCAGAATTTGATGATGTTCGATTGTTAAACAACGGACGATAAAAAAAGCACCGCCACAATTTTGTATTGTGGCGGGACTCCCTTCCTTCCGATATACGGAAACTGTATTATGCAGCCATACGATTGCTTGACTTTGATTCTGCGTCTTCTGCATCCATGATTTTTTTAGCTTCTGCAAAAACCATTTCTTTTACACGCAAAGCCAATTCAGCTGTTTCCAAACTTTCTGCGGCTACATCAAAATTATCTGTTCTAATTTGCAATGAAACATATGCACCAATCAATGCTGGTCTAGATAAATCTTCGATTGAACGTGGCGCGTTATTTTTGCCGATATGTAATTCATCACTTAACGAAACAATTTGACGGTCAGCATTAACCCAAACTGTTGTAGTCAGAACTTTATTCAGGGCAATCATTATTTCTTTTATATTTTTTGGCATGTGGTTTCCCCCCTTTTCTGTTAGTTGTTTTTATAAAAAAAGCCAAATTTCTGTATTTACGTATGTATTTACAATTTTGAAATTTGAATTTTTTCGTTTTTTTAATTTTCGCCAGATTTCTGCTTTTATTTAGATTTCTGCCGGTTTGATTTAACTTTCTCCTTGTCTATACAACTATCTTAGAACAAAAACGAATCGCAGGTCAAGCATAAAATATATTTATTTTAATTTTATTTATAAAAATGTTGATTTTACTTATAAAACCATAAAATACCATAAAAAAACTATTTATTGTCATTGACAACCATAAAATCATTTGCTAGATTGACATCAGAAGAACAAAAGGCAACAAGAAAAATCAAAAGGAATAAAATTGGGTTTGTTTCTTTCTTGTTATGAAAATCGTTTGGATACCAAAGGACGTATTTCTGTTCCTGCTGCTTTTCGTTCTTCGTTGAATAATGACAATTTTAGTGGTGTTGTTTTATATCGTTCATTTACCCATAATTGTATCGAAGGTTTATCAATGTCACGTATGGAAAAGATTGCAAATGCAACTGACCAAATGGGGCTTTTTGATGGCGAAATTGACGATTTAAGCGCCATGCTGTTTGCAGATGCACGTCCATTACAATTTGATGTGACCGGACGTATTGTAATTCCCCCAGAATTATTAAAACACGCAAACATAACAGACACAGCATTATTTGTAGGTCGCGGGAACAGTTTTCAAATTTGGAATCCCGAAGATTTTGCAAAAACTCAGATGACCTCTTTGTCTAATTTGCGTAAAATTAAACCCAGTTTAAAAATTGGTTCATAACTTTTTTTCTGCTTGTAAATATATTCCCCTTGTGATAAAATTATTTAACAAGGAAGGATTTACCAGTGAAAAGATTTATTGCAGTTTTAAGTAGTTTGTTGGTACTGCCCGCTTTTGCAGAGGTTGTACCGGTTTATTACGATGATGTCATTGAATATACAGATGATATGATTGATGAATCTGCACAGCAACCTGTGGAAGAAGAAACAACTCAAAATGTTGCGCAAAAACCAACTGCCGCAAAAAGAAATGTTGCTGGACGTTCGACATCACGTGCGATATCTGCTGGTTCTGCGAACAAATCGGGGACACGCACAAATACTTCTACACGTGTTGTATCAACATCTCCGCGTAATGCTCAAAAGACTCAACGTGGCACTATATCGCGCACAACACGTACACCAACTGGGGCAAATCGGGTTCAAACAACAACTGCGACACGTTCACGCGGCACAACCGTGACATCGCGTGCTGCGGCTGGTTCTACACGAACAAATGTAAAAAACAAACCTGTGACTGCACGTGTTAGTGCAACCGGAAACGTTATTTCTGGGACACGTACAAACACCAGTGCAATTGACACACCCACAGTTATGTTATCTGATTCCGCAGATGCAATATATAATCCATCTGAAACAACCAGTGCACGCAGCGCGACCAGTCGTCGTTCCACAACACGTACTTCTTTGACATTGGGTGCGGTTTCATCATCATCAACTTCTTTACCAAAACTTACCAGTGAAGATATCGCTGAAACAACAACTACGTTGGATGCAGTGTCTGATTTGACCGAATATTGCAAGGCACAATACGCACAATGTATGGATAATTATTGTAATATCTTGGATGATGCCCAGGGCAGATGTTCTTGTTCCAGCAATATACAAAAATATCAAGAAACAGAAAAAACATTGGCTGAGATTTCTGAAAAATATAAAGATGTAATTCAAAAAATAAAATATATTGGATTAACAGCGAACCAGATAGCAACTTTGTTCACTGAAACAGAGGCGGAAATTGCTATGAGTCAAACATATAAAGAAGATCAAACAAAATTAAAAACAGACTTAGAAGACATAAGAAAAATGATTGTCGATGTGTCTGATATCAAAAAATCGAATCAATCTTCATCTGAAAACGGATTGTTCATTGACACATCTGGATTGTTTGATTTCAGTGATTCAGAATCGTTTGACTTTTCATCATTTTTGAATGAAAACAAAAGTGCTTCTCAATTACGCGGTGCGGCATTGTTTAAAACTGCAACACAACGTTGTAAAACCGCTGTGCTGGATTCTTGCACAGACCAAGGTATTGATGCAAACGTTATAACAAATTCATACGATTTAATGATTGATAAACAATGTATAGAATATACACGTGCTTTGAACGAAGAAAATGCAGAAATGCGTAGAAAAGTTCGTAATGCCCAGATTATTTTACAACAAGCCCGATTAATGTTGGCTCAACAAAAGAATACGTATGATTTACGTGGATGCGTGGCTGCATTGGATGAATGTATGCAAGACGAATACGTATGTGGCGATGATTATAAATTATGTTTGGACCCAACCGGTAAATATTTGGCAAACGGTGAAATCGTGAAAGGTGGCACCCCTGGTATTGCGGGTGGTTCACCGGTGACCACAAAAACATTAGGCGATATTTCAGATACAAAAACATGGGTAAGCTGTGGTATGTATGGTCTTTATTCAACATGGGATTATGACAATCCAAAACTTGCTTCTCCAACGTCAGAATCATGTTCTGGCAAAAATGCGTGGGGCTCGGGCGCCACAGAAAGTTTAAATGCCTATATAGACGAAAAAGTAAAAGCTTGGAAAGAAAAATATAAAGACACAACAAAACAAGAAATCAACGATATGGCAACATTTTTGTTAAGTCGTGTTGGTTATGTCGAAAAGAACAACAAAAAAGGCGATAAACAGAATTATGGTATGTGTTCATCCGTGTTAGAGCAATGTCAAGATTATACCTTTGAATATACCAATAAAAAACAACAGGATGATAAATACCTACCTGATAACGAAGTTATACGTCAATATTTGGCTATGGCGTTAACAAAAATTAAATTAGAACAAGATTCGATTTTGGCTGACTATGCAGAAAGTTGTTGGAGTGATGTATATTCATGTTTGTCCACAAACAGCTTTGATGAAAATTATCCAACAAATACTGCATCCAAGACCGCTGTAAATGCGTGCCGTGGTGAAATTGCATCATGTATGTCTGTGACTGGTTATCAACCAAGCGATAATGCAACATTAACATTAAGCGCTATGTCAGATTGGGTCACTGCTAAATTAATATCTTGCCCAGAAAATACAATGTTGAAGTTTACACCAACCACAGGCACCACCCCCAGCAAGACAACTTGTACACCGTGTGGTACGGCAACATGCATAATTTCAAATTCAAGCATAGTCCCAGCTAGCGTAGGGTGTGAATTTGAATCAAATGAGGAACATCTTATTCAATTGGTGTCTGCTGGTGGGCAGGCAACCGAATGTGTATGTCCAGATGAGTTTACAGCAGTAAAAGCAGAAGATGTTGAAGAACAGGTATCTTTTGGTTCAGAAGAAATTGGTAATTCAACAAGTATAAGATGTAAGTATAATGGTACGGGTGAATAAATAGAAAAACCGCCAAATTGGCGGTTTTTTATTTTGCTGTATTTCATACAATGCAAAAAAAATACAACAAAAAATTACAAAAATTGCCATCAGTTTTTCTTTACACAATACCTTTTTTATGATACAATATTTCGCGAGAGAGCATGAAAAACATATCACGTATTTTTTCTGCATGTCTTTGTTCTGCATCATTGTTTGCGTTTGATGCGGTTGCTGCTGTCGCAACTAATGCGGGCAGTAATTTAACTGCTTATAACCCCAGTAATGCCTATAACAACCAATGGGCATCCATGGTAAATCCACGCACTGAAACTACATCAGCCAAAGCTGATTTTGGCAACTGCAACGCGGTTGTTTTGCGCTGTGCCCAGCCAAAATGTGCAAATGGGGGATGTGGCGAAATGGCTGTGGCATCTGCAATTGTGACTGGGTGTGTGAAATCAAATGCAAAATGCAAACAATATGGTGATGATTTAATCAATTTTATGTCTGCCGAATTGGTGGCAAGTTCTAATGCGAAAATAAATGCAAGTAATGCTGAACAAATCCAAGCCGCCCAAGCTGCTGCACAACAAGCTCAAATGGCTGCTCAACAAGCGGCCGCAGCACAACAGCAACAAATGGCTGAAATGCAAAGCACAATGCAACAACAGATGATGCAGATGCAACAACAGATGGCTGAACAAAATGCTATGGCTGCCCAGCAACTTCAAGATGCTTTGGCACAAAGTCAGCAACAACAAGCTGTTGCAATTGAAAACATACGTTCTGCGGCTGAAACAACTGCACAAAACCAAGTAAGCGATTTAAGCATAACGCCTCGCGATGAAAACGCAATTGCTCGTGGTGTATCCGAAGAAGTCATTCAACGTGAAAAAATTACTAATAAAATTATGACTGATATTGAAAGTGCAGAAATCGCATTAAAGGAAGCTTATACCGCTATGCAGGCTGCGTTTGAATATGCTGGTTGCGATACACGTGGCGATAATTGCACTGGGCCGAAACGTGTAAAAAAATGGCGCGAATTGGCTAACGAATTTATCGACCCATATGATACAGTTGTGGATAAAATAGATACCGCTTTGACAACTGCTCAGGTTGTAGGTGTAGATTTATCTGATATATATATGATGTTAAATGATTCCTGTAGTTCATGGGGTGAATATTTGTGTCCGTATAACAGCGCTTCCAATGGTGCAATTTATTACAGTGACCCAAGTCAACCAAATAATGAAAACAAAGGTGCCCCACGTGTTTGTGCCAGCGAATATTCCAAAGGTGATACTGGTTTTTGGAACAACTGTCAACCATGTTCTTTGTTAAGGATTTTAACAGACCGCGAAGATGTATATCAAGGATGGGTTAATGCTACGAATACAACACAAAATAACGAAAAAGTTATTGCATGCGCATCTTCTGCATTGGTGACGTCTAAACTGTTCGCACGCAAAGCAAAAGCAAAAAGCGGTGCAGCTGTTATAGATATTGAAACATTGGGACGTTGGATAAATTACAAAGAACCACTGAATGCAGATTCATCCAAAGCGGGATTGTACTGTGGTGCAACTGACAAGGACGATAACTTAGGACAATAATGAAACACAGATATTTAATTTTTATCGGCTTACTTTGCACAATGCCTGTTGTGGTACATGGTGGGGTTGTTGATACTGTTATGGATGCAGTAAGCGATATGACATCAGGTGGACACAGAACAAAGAGAGTTTTTGATGACAATGGTAATGTCATAGATAACCCAACACAAAAACAACGAGAAGAATACGAAACAAAAGTTGAAAACTGGAATCGTGATGGAAATGCACCAAGTTGGTATGGAACAAATACGGTATCATATTCTGAAAATACAAAAGAAGATCGTGATGAAAGCAGGACTTTGTATAGCTCTATGATTACAAAAGTCGTTCGTATGAAGGATTTATGCCAACAAAAACTTGGTGGTACAACATCAAATACAAGTAATGAAGAAAATTGTGAATATTTCAGCCCTGTTTACGGAATATGCGATACACACGCTTATAACAAAGGTGTAGGTGTAATTCAACCTGCAACACAAGATGATATAGATAATATTCGTGAAGTCGTTTCCATGAAGGTCACTGTTATATCACAACAGATGTATAAACAGTATCAATATCTGTCTGCCACATTACAAAGATTAAAAACACAGTTAGAAAAAAATGTACTGACAGCTAAACTGCAAATGGCGGGGGCTCAATCAGATGGTTCAAATGGCAGCAGTGGTGGTGGTTCCAATGCACGCAGTAATGCAAGTGATTACAGATGGCTAAGCGGAGCCAGCAACTGTTGGGCCAGCAACGATAAAAGTTCTGCTTATTCATGTTTACAAACTAATATTGGTTTGATACAAAGCACTGTTCAAAAAGATAAAAGAAATGCTATCAGCCAGTTAGAAGACGCAATAGCTTTTGCAAAAACTTGGGATATAGACGTGACCGCTAATCCCACATGTACAACTATGTCAAATAATGATCCGAACAATTTCAAATTAAGCACCAGCGCCAGACCAGATGCTGTTATCAAATGTGCTAATGCCTTACGTCAAGCTTTGTTAAAACACAAAGACGACGAAGAAAAAGCTAGATATGCAACCCCACAAATAATATATCCAAAATAATATATAATTGTTTATTATTCTTTGCTTGATAATTTTTTAATTTCTTTCTTTATCTTTGATAAGGCATTTGTTCTTTCGCGTATTTTACCATAAAAATCAGACTTTGATAAATTTGCAGCATATTCCAGCGCATGCGACCAAGCCAATGCATCACTATTTCCATGCGTTTTTATTGAAAAGCCATTTAATCCCAAAAATACAGCACCTGCATATGAACGCGGGTCTATTTTATGCTTTAATCGCTTGAACAAATGGATAAGGAAAAATGTTCCCAATATAGCCAATAATGATTTCTTGTAATTTTCCTTTACAACGCGCGAAATCATTTTTGCGGTACCTTCTACTGTTTTTAACATAACATTGCCTGTAAAGCCATCTGTGACAACAACTTGGACATTTCCAGCAGAGATATCTGTCCCCTCTACAAAACCTATGTATTCATATGGTAATTCTTTGGTGTGTTCAGATAAAACCTTGTTCAAACGTTGTAAAGTCTCGCTACCTTTGGTTTCTTCTTCGCCGATATTCAATATACCAACCTTTGGACGTTTCATACCACCAATGATTTCAGCATACACACTGCCCAATATAGAAAAATCAAATAATATCTCTTCATCACACTGAACATTTGCACCTAAATCCAGTCCAACAACACGCGAATCCCCATTACCAGATGGCAACATAGTTGTTATAGCAGGACGAGATATTCCATCAACCGTTTTTAATGCTAACTTTGACAGAGCCATTAAAACACCAGTATTCCCAGCCGATACAACCGCAGATGAATTGCCATCACGCACATCCATAATTGCCATATACATTGACGTATCTTGTGCATGACGTATAATATCGCGCACTTTGTCGGTAGCAGATACAACACCATCTGCATTTATAATTTCACAATTACGTGCAACACGCGGAAATTTCTTTAACATAGAACGCAAGATTTCTTCTTTGCCAAAGACACGGAAAAAAACAGAATCTTCGCCATATTGGTAAAGAAATTGATTCATACCACCCATAACGGCAATTGGCGCATTATCTCCGCCCATTGCATCTACTGAAATAACTCTTTTATTTTCTGTCATTTTAACATAAAAAGGGGGCAATGGATACAAATCCTGCCCCTTTTATTTCCTTTTATACAAGATTACTTTGAACCGCATGCAGGGCAAACATGATGTGGACGTTTCTTTTCGCCACATTTTTTGCATACACTGACCGGCATCACAGACAACGCATCATGTGAACGACGTTGTGCAGAACGAGCTTTACTTGTTTTACTTTTTGGAGTTGCCATTTTACAATCCTTTTATTTACAGTTGTTTATTTTATTCTATTCTTACCCATTTGCAAGTAAAAAATTATTCTAGTCACTAAGAACTTGTGCCATAAACATACCATGATTATGCATCAAACCAACAACCGCACTGTGATCGTCTAACCCCAGATGAAAAACATATCCCTGTTGTTCCAGCGCAATTATTGTTGCCAGTTTATAGTCTGCAGTTGTACCGGGGTAATCATGTGGCTTGCAAAAAACTTTCTTTTTAATATTTGGTAATAAATTATCAAGAAATCTTTCTACTTTCTCTTGCCCCATTGCCCATCGGCCAGTAATAAATACTATCGTAAAATCACGACCCAAACTTTCCAGTACTGGTATCATACAGGTGTTTGGTTCGCCGAAATTATCATAATTCGGCACAGCAAACTTATGACTGACTACACCATCTATATCACAAAAAATCGCAGGTATTTCGTTCATAGCATAATAAAAATGCCCAATGTTATCGCTTTTACACACAAACACTGGGCATTATTTGTTTTACTTTAAAGGTCTAACAATTGTTGTTGGTCACCACCTTCGCGGGCCAATTTTTCAGCATGTTCTTCTGCTTTCGCAATTTCACGAACACGACGAACATATGCACCTGTACCAATTGGTATCAAACGTCCAACAACCAAGTTTTCATTTACCCCAGCAAGTTTATCTGTTGCACCACTGATGGCGGCATCTACCAACACTTTTGTTGTTTGTTGGAACGATGCATTAGAGATAAACGAACGAGAAGTCAAAGATGCACGTGTCAAACCAACCAAAATCTGTGAAGCTTCTGCAATTCTGCCACCATCTTTGGCAACACGAGCATTTTCTTCTTCAAAATCAACCCTGTCTACAACTTGACCACTAAGGAACGATGTATCC
>Ga0310786_10009606_pt1 | contig 12255 bp, 9 predicted proteins | sample AusTroGonzalo_MG_FD_203881 | JGI IMG/M metagenome (GOLD analysis project Ga0310786, IMG submission 203881) | Bovine rumen microbial communities from tropical cattle in Woodstock, Queensland, Australia - Gonzalo_03 (v2) (version 2) | ecosystem: Host-associated > Mammals > Digestive system >...
CCACATCCGCTGTTCCCACAACCCCTACAGCACCGATTTCCTGCGACTTTGTGATGAATACGGCATCCTTGTAGTCGACGAGCTATACGACAAGTGGACACGTCAGCACACAGGTGGCAAGACACCCTTTGAGAACCACTGGCAACAGGAATTGCCCGAGTGGGTGAAACGCGACCGCAACCACCCCTGCGTCGTATTCTGGAGCCTCGGTAATGAGTTGCAACAAGATCCGAACCAGCCGTTCAACGATTTCGGCGTCACCATGTACAAACTCATGAAGACCCTCCTGCACCGTTACGACACAACACGCCTTGTCACCGTTGCCATGCACCCCCGCTACCGCAACTGGGAGACAGATTCCCTACCCCACGACCTCGCCATGCAGACTGATATTCAGGCATATAACTACCGCTACATGTACTTCCCTGGCGACGGACGCCGTTTCCCGTGGATGACCTTCTATCAGAGCGAAGCCAACATGACCAATATGGGGCCGAACTTCTTCGAGATGGACCTTGACAAAGTGATAGGCCTTGCCTACTGGGGAGCTATCGACTACCTCGGCGAGAGTCAGGGCTGGCCCACGAAAGGCTGGTCGCAGGGCGTGTTCAATATCGCACTCGAGCCAAAACCAAAAGCATATTTCATGCGCTCGTTCTTCAAGCCAGACGAGCCTATGGTCCATATCGCCGTCATCGACAATAAGTCAGAAGCCATCATGTGGAACGGCATCAACACTGCCAACGACGGTATGAGCGGCCACTGGAACCGACAGCCTGGTACACAACTGTCACTTATCACCTACACCAATGCCGATGAGGCGGAACTCATTCTTAACGGCAAGAGTCTGGGTCGCAAGCCCAACCCCAAAGACAACCCCAAGCAGCGCAACCAGATCCGTTGGAACGACATTCCTTATGCTGACGGCTATCTTGAGGCTGTGGCCTATGCCGACGGGAAACCAGTGGCTCGCCATAGGATCGAGACCACAGGCCAGGCCGTGCGACTGAGGGTAACCCCAGAGGACCCCACATGGATAGCCGACGGTACTGACCTGATGCATCTCCGCATCGAAGCTATCGACAGCAAGGGACGACGTGTGCCGATGGAGCAGGACGAGCTGTGCTTTGCAGTCGAGGGCGATGCCCGTATCGTGGCAGTCAGCAGTGGCAACCACGACTCCGACGAACTCAATGTCACTGACCACCGCCGCCTCTACAACGGCTCAGCGTTGGTTATCCTCCGAGCCGGTCGCACCCCCTCGTCTGTCACCCTCAAGACTACCTCCCCCGCTTTCAAACCCGTCACCACCAAACTTCAGACGAAACCCATCCAAGAATAGTTAATTATTTAAAAATTCAATAGGGGGTTATACCTATTTTATTGAAAAATGAGTACCTTTGCCCCCTCGAATTTTTGATGTATGGAACCATTATATCTTTTTAAAGTACAAAGACTTGCACGGATTTTCATGGGCGGCATGCTGATAATGAGCGCCATGACGGCGTCAGGACAGACCATTGCCGAGGAGTTGATGGCAGACCCTAACCGTGCAGCGGGTAATTTCTATGCCCTCCCCATCGGCAAGATGCCGAAGGACACACCGGCTCCAGAAGGAAAGAAGCCTTTTTATATCAACCATTATGGCTGTCCAGGATCCTATTATCGTGAAATGCAATCCATCTATGAGGAGCCTTATGCCGTGTTTGCTAAGGCTGACAGTCTGGGCAAACTGACGAAACTGGGCAAGGACGTGAAACTGCGTCTCGACCTGCTACGACGCGATGCAACGGGGCGTATTGGCGAACTGACGACAAAGGGTGCCGAGCAATGCCGTGAACTGATTCTCCAGATGGTGAAGCGTTTCCCTGACATTCTCACCCCAGATGGTTATTATAGTTGTCGCAGCATCGTGCAGAACAACTGCCTTATGACGCTTGAGGAGAGTTTGGTGCAGCTTTCGTCGATGATGCAACCCATGAGGACTAGTGTCATGGCCTCACACTATGAGGACAGATTCATGGATCCTCAGGACAAGGTGCTCGAAGCCCTGCGCTGGGACTCACTGACTCAGGCCCGCTACGACCGTTTTCTGGCACTCAACACGGGTAATGCCCGTCTGATGGAGTCGCTCTTCACCGATCAGAATTTCCTGATCGAGCAGGAAGATCCAGAGGTATTGAGTCGTCAGCTCTTCGTTCTTGCAGGCAGCATTCAGCACACCGACCTCGCTAACCACGTAACGCTCTTCGACCTCTTCACACCAGCCGAGATACTGGGTCACTGGAAGAAGTTGAACGCCAAATACTATATCCAGAATGGTGCCTGCACCCTGAACGGTGGCACACAGCCCTTCATGCAACGTGCCACCCTGCGTAACATGATTCACATGGGAGACAGTGTACTTAAACGTGAGCACCCTATGGTTCACCTGCGCTATGTCAACGAAAATGTGGTGATGGCGCTGGCCTGTCTGATGGAACTCGACAACTGTGGTTTACAAACTGACAATCTTGACGCCCTGGCTGACATGGGCTGGAAAACTTATCGCATAGCCCCCCTTGGAGGCAGCATCATGATGGTCCACTATCGCAGTGAACAGGGTGATCCTGACGTGCTCGTAAAAGTATTGCTGAACGGGGAGGAGGCCCGTCTGCCCATTGAGACCGACTGCGCCCCATACTACCACTGGGAAGACGTGAAGCGCTACTACCTACGAAAACTCTACCGTTACGAGAATATCCGACTGAATGAAGAGACGAAGAAGTAATTTAAAATGGAAAGAATAAAAAAAACTATATATACGCTATTCGGGAAAGTGATAGTAATTAGTAGATCACTATTTTTCCTTTTCACCTTTTCACCTTCATACGCCCAGACGGTGAGGGATCTTATTATCCAAAAGCCCGTCTATGCCTCATGTAACTATAACACCTATCCTGACAGCATTCCCAACAACTTGACGCCGTCGCCTAAAGGTAAGAAGCCTTTCTACCTCTCGCATTACGGCCGTCATGGATCGCGCTATATCAGTAGTCGCAGCGGCTACGACATTCCCTTCAAGATGATTGCCCATGCCGACAGTGTAAACGAACTGACACCCACAGGCGATCGTGTGTTCGACGAGATGAAGCTCATCATGAGCGACACTGAGCGTCGATGGGGAGAACTGACGAGTTATGGCAAGATCCAGCACCGTAGGATAGCCCGAAGATTGGTGGAACGCTTTCCAGAGATCTTCTGCGACAACGCAAACGTCAGTTGTATCAGCACCATCGTGCCCCGATGTATCGAGTCGATGGGTGTCGCCATGGCTGAGATGAAGCAGGTAAACCCCAAACTGCGCATCACCATGGTGGCCTCGCAGCGTAACCAGTGGTACATGAACCACCAGGACCGTAAACTGCGTAAGAATTATATGACCCCTGAGGCCCAAAAAGCCTATAACGCCTATATCTCCAGCCGACTGGGCAATAGCCGACTGATGGAGCTGATCTTCAAGAACCCCGATATCGTGAAGGAGATTGTCGATGAAGAGAACTTCAACTATTACCTGATGAAGATGGGGCTCTTCCAGCAGAACACTCACTTCTATATGAATACTTATTTGCAGGATCTCTTCGAGACTGACGAGCTCTACCATATGTGGCAGATCGACAACGCCCTCTGGTATATCCAGCACGGTGCCTGCAAATTGAATGGCGGCAAGCAGCCCACCAGTCAGAGATTCCTGCTGCGACAGCTCATTGCTGATGCCGACAGTTGCATCAAACTCGACAAACCAGGTGCCCAGTTGCGCTTCGGCCACGAGACGGTGTTGCTGCCATTAGTCTGTCTGATGGGAATCAATGGCTTCGACCTGGCTACCGACAGCCTCGATGAACTCGAAGAGAAGGGCTGGTGGTGCTCCAGCGTCTTCCCTATGGGTGCGAACCTGCAGTTTGTCTTCTATCGCAGCAGCCCGAGGGACAAGGATGTACTCATGAAGGTACTGCTGAATGAACAGGAGGCCACACTGCCAATAGCTACAGACTGTGCACCCTATTACCATTGGGCCGATGTCCGTAGCTACTGTTTAAGCAAGTTGGAATGATCCCTGATTATTCTTTTCTCTTTCGTGGGGCTCTGAGAAGTTCCACGATACGTGCCATCTGATTAGGTATGCGGATCTGTTGAGGACACTTTGGCAGACATTCCTCGCAATCGGCACAACTGCGCGCCCACTTCTCCACATCAGGCAGTGCCTGACGCATGCCGTCGGCAAACTGCTGCTTACGGGCTGCATAGTCGGCATCCGAAGGATCGGGCAGAGGTAACACATGATCATTGACGGCCTCATTATAGTAGGCAAAGTTACCTGGGATATCCACTCCGTAGGGACAGGGCATACAATAGGCACAGGTGGTACATGGAATAGTGGGATAGCCAGCCATCTCGTCGGCAATCTCTGCGAGGAGCGTATTCTCCGACTCCGTACAGATCTCTAAAGGTGAGAAAGTCTCAACGTTCTCCGTCAAGTGTTCCATGCGGTTCATGCCACTCAATGTAGTCAGGATATTCGGATGAGAACCCACCCATCGGAACGCCCATCGTGCGGTACTGTCGTCAGGACGTACCGACTTCAGTTTTTCCGTCAGTTCATTGGCCATACGTCCGAAAGCGCCACCACGCAGGGGTTCCATAACGACACACTGCACACCTGTCTTCTCACATTTATTATACAGGTACTCGGCGTCGGCATCCCTTCTCCAACCGCTCTGGTTGAGTGAGGCATGTCGCCAATCGAGGAAATTCATCTGTATCTGCACAAAGTCCCAGTGATAGTCGTCGTTGTGGTCGAGCAGCCAGTCAAAAGGACGTACATCGCCATGATAGGAGAAGCCCAGGTGACGGATGCGCCCTGCCTCGCGTTCCTTAAGCAGGAACTCCAGCAGATGGTTGTCGAAGAAACGTCCGTTAAGCGTATCCATGCCTCCATTCCCGATGCTGTGGAGCAGATAATAGTCGATGTGATCTACCTTCAGGCGCTGGAAAGACTGATAATACATGCGCTGAGCCTCATCGAAGTCCCACAGGCGTTTATTCTGATTCGACATCTTCGTAGCTATATAGTATTTCTCCCGAGGATGACGGCTCAGGGCGTTACCCGTAAGCACCTCCGACTGTCCGCCCATATACATCGGGGCCGTATCGAAATAGTTCACACCATGTTCGATGGCGTAGTCCACCAGACGGTTCACATCTTCCTGATCGTCAGGCAGTCGCATCATACCAAAGCCTAACAGTGAGATCTGCTCACCAGAACCATGCTGCACACTATAAGTCATACGGTTGGCAGGAGTGTCAGGTTTCTTCTCATCCTGAGCCAGGGCACGCAGGGGTCCCATCACACTCATAGCCACAGCCGTGCCTGCTCCCATACCCAGACGGTGGAGGAAGTCACGACGGCTCAGATTCTGCGGATTCTTTTGCTCTTTCTTCATAAGTCTTTTCGTTTAATTGTGTTATAGTCAGTTTTATTTTTTCAGATAGTCAGCGAGGGGTGAGTGGATCGCACGGAGCCCTTGGGCCACACTGCGGGCGTTCATCTGGGCACCCAATAGTGAGGTGTGCGTATGGTCGTGGTTAAAGTAGCGCGAGGATTTCTCTTTACTCTTAGCCTCATCCTTGGAGGCGAATCTCCTGTCAAGGAAATCGGCAGAGATATTATGCACATCGACGAAAGCAACACCCGTGTCTTCAATCACCTCGCGATACCACTTTCCATACGAGTCGTTACGACGCTCAATCCTGCCACCAGGCCACTCGTTACGTGGTGTAAGCGAGAGCAGTATGGGTGTGGCCCCCTTCTCACAGGTATCGTCAATCATTTTCTTCAGATACCAACCGAAACTGTAGACGAGCTCGTAGCGACCGTCCTTCTCCATCTGGTAGACATGACAGGTGTCGGCTGTGCCAGGGATGACACCCCGCTCTTTCGGATCGGTAATGGAACAGATATCGTTATGACCGAACTGGATGAGTACGAAATCGCCTGGCTGCAGGGCGTTGTAGACGCGCTCCCAACGACCTTCTCGGACATAACTGCGCGTACTGCGACCTGCCATTGCCACGTTCTCCCAAACAATCTTCGCTGGATCGAAGATGATGCCCGCCTGTGAACCCCAGCCCCACATACCGTCAGCATCCTTGTCCTTGTTTTTGACGGTTGAATCGCCTGTGATAAACACCATGGGCTTACCCGCCTGACGATTCTCCCCATAAGCAGGCAGGGGCACTTTGACCATCATCGCCTGCAAGGGCTTAAGCTGGGGGTTCGTCGAGTAGAATATGCCATCTGCAGCTGAACGTGCATTCAGTTCAGCCCCATAAGCGGAGGTGTGGATATGATCGCCAAAGAAGTGGTATTGTTCCTTCCAATGACTGAAGCCGTCGAGCTTCGCACCAGAGATCTCGTTAAGGTCTATGAAGGGTACTCCCTCTGTGGCAGCGACATAGGCCGCCCACTGGGTCTGTGGTTTGCGCACGATTTTACCTTTCTGATCGTAGGCATCCCTCGGCGTGAGAGACATGAGGATAGCATTGGCACCCTTCTCACGGATGTCTCGGATATAACAGCGCAGGTAATGGCCATAGCTATAGACGGTATCATTCACCTGTTTGCGTAGGTTGTAACCCACCACCATCGTATCCTCTGCCACACCGTCGATGACACCACGGGCACGTTTCTGGTCGAAAAAGTCGGCATGATCGTTATGACCGATGGAGACAATTACCCAATCTCCAGGCTTCAGTGCCTCACGGACAGCAGGCCACAGGTCGGTATAGAACGTACGGGTGGACATGCCTCCAAGAGCCTGGTTCTCAACAGAGATTTTTCGTCCGTCGAAGTATTTGTTAGCATAGTATCCCCAGCCCCACTGGCCGTTGTTACCGTTGCCCATCGTACCATTGCGCATGGTGGAGTTACCGATAAGGAAGAGCACTGGGTTCGTACCCTGACGGGTAGAGCCTGGCGCAGGACGGTTCATCAGTGCTTTTGCGATAGAGTCAGGGGTATTGTCGATGACCTTCTCTTCCGTCACAGGTGTAGGCAGGTCGTCAAATGTCTGAGCCACTGCGGTAAGTGGAAAGAGGAAAGTGGAAAGTGAAAAGAGGAAAGAGAATACTTTTTTCATCTCTATCGTTGTTTTAAGAGTAATCATCTGTAAACCGTGAACTGTAAACCGTAAACAATAGAATCACGGTTTCATAAACACAAAGTAGACAGCAGCCACAAGACAGAGAGCGGCAGCAGCGTGGTTCCAGTGGAACTGCTCATGTTGGAAGATAAAGTTCGCGATGACAGCGAACACCACAAGGGAGATACACTCCTGGATAACCTTCAACTGCACGAGGTTAAAGGGACCGCCGTTATCGACAAAGCCCAGACGGTTGGCTGGCACCTGACAGCAATACTCGAAGAACGCAATCATCCACGAAAAGGCGATCACAAGGTATAAAGGCCAGTTGGTGGAGACGCCCGACTGCTGCAGGCGCAGATGCCCATACCAGGCGAAGGTCATAAACACGTTACTCATAATGAGCAACAGAATCGTATAAATACCGTTTGTCATATCATCATTTTATATTATATCCATCTATTTGCTGAAGTAGTCCCTGACCTTGTCCCATTTCACATCGACGACCTCAGCCGGCTGGTCATAGTCGGTGGCAGTAGCTTTCTGGTTCTTGATGTCAAAACGAACCACAATCCTATCCTCTACACTCACACCTGTGTCCAAAGAGTCGAGACGGATAAGGTCGAAACGGTCACTTTTCTTTTCAGAATCCAGAAAACACTCTTCGTCTACCTTCAGATACCAAGTCAGCGTGTCTGTGCCATTGACGTCCTGTTCTATGGACTTGACTGTCACCATGGCCGAATTCATCTCCATTGTGTAATCTATCTGTTTATAGATGATGATGCCAACGGCAACAACACCCATAATCACCAAACAGACAACGGGCTGTATCAGACAGCCTATAGCAACACCCTTCCACCGTCTGCGGTAATAGCCAAGCATGGGAATGCATGTCGATATGGCGATAACCAAAAGACAGAAACTGGTAAAATATACTCTTGCTATTACATATCCTTCTGTATACATGTCTGTAAACCGTAAACTATAACTGTAAACTGTAAACTATAAACTGTAAACCGTAAACTATAAACCGTAAGCCCTTACTTCTTCTGAATGGCGAACATGGTGAGATCGTCACTCTGCTCAGCCTCCCCCACGAACTGCCCGACAGCGGCGTTCATGGCTGCGATGAGTTCCTGCGGACAGTTACCAGCAGCCTTGGCCGTCTCCATCACACGTTCCATTTCAAACTGCTGGCAATTGATGTCCTCAGCCTCGTTCAGACCGTCGGTATAGAGGAAGATGGTGGTGCCGCGTTTCAGTTGTACCTGCTGACAGGTGTATTCCCATCCTGGCATAACACCTGCAGGGATATTGGGGTCGCAGGGCAGCAGACTGGCCTCACCGTCAGTCAGCAGCAGCGGCATGTCGTGACCGGCATTGCAGTAGTCCAGGCTACCCGTTGCCAAATCTATCACACCCACGAAGAGGGTAACGAACATACAGGTCTCGTTGTTGTCGCTCAGCGATTCGTTGATGCCCATCACCATCTTATGCGGCTCCGTCGTGTGGGCTGCAATATTACGGAACAGTGAACGTGTGACCGCCATCACGAGTGATGCAGGAACGCCCTTTCCTGACACGTCACCAATGCAGAAGAACAGCTTCTCGTCACGGATGAAGAAGTCATAGAGGTCGCCGCCTACAGCCTTGGCTGGCGTCACCTGTCCGAAGATGTCAATATCGTCACGACTTGGAAAGGCTGGATAGGTCTTAGGCAGCATGCTCATCTGTATGCCGTGGGCAATCTTCAGTTCGTTCTCTATGGAGGCCTTCTCCGAGGTTGTGGTCTTCAGGTGCTCAATATAATCGGTCAGCGAGTGCTGCATATTCTCGAAGGAGTCACGCAGCTGGCATATCTCATCTCGATGCTTGATCATCGGCAGTTGGGTGTCAAACTCTCCTTGAGCCACTTTGTCGGCTGTGTCTGCCAAAAGTTTCAGGGGCATTGTGGTGCGCTTGATGGTGAGGAAGCACACCAGGAAGGTGACCATCAGCACGACGATGATGACAACCAAGATGACAAAGCCAATCACCACGGCAAACAAGTCTAACCCGTACGTTGGAATAGTCACCATTAGCATCCAGTCGGTGTCCGTGATCGGTGAATAGAACATATACGACTCTTTCCTGTTCACCATCACCACATACTCCGTCTCGTCAGCACTCTTCTTGCGCTCTTTGATTTCATTGATAAACTTCTCAGCCAAACCTGCCTCATCGGCATCCTTCACGTGAACGAAGAAGTTACCCCTCTGTATGCGCCGGTGGTCAGGATGGGTGATATACGTACCGTTGCGCGACAGCACAAGACTCTGTAGCAGTCCGGAAATCGCCCAGTTTTCATTGTCGAAGATGCTGTCCTGCTCCTGAAGAATCTGCGTCATGAAGTCGAGCGAGAAGTCAGCACCCACAATAGCCACGACACTACCTTGTGTATCGCGGATGGGATACAGATAGGCCACCAGTGGCGTCTTGGTATCCTGACTGTCGAAGAAGGGCTCCGACCAGAAGGCAGAATCTCTGGCGATGGCATCCTTAAACCATCCGCTATTCAGGTAGTCGTAATTGGCACCACCCAGTTGTTTGGCCTCAACCTGCATACTGTCGTTGCGCCACGCATACTGACAAAACCAGCGGCCCTTTTGGGGATAGTAGTTGTCAATGAAACTGATACCGCAACCACGTATACGGGGATTCTGTGTAACGATGCGCTCCACGATGGCCTGCATCTGGTCAGGCTCCTTCAGGTGTCGCTCAATATCAAAGAGGTTGTTCTCAACGGCCACAGACACATCCGACATCACATTGTTGATGGCTCTGTCCGACGACCTCATACCAACATGGAAACTGTTGGCACTGGTTTCTACCAAGGCACTCTTGATAAGCTCATAGAGCAGGACTGACATACCACCCATCATAATGAGGAGTACCAATATTACCCAGCGCGACAGCCTTGAGGCAAACGAACTATTATATTTTCTTTCTTTCATCTTGTATGTTGTGGCTGCAAAGGTACAACTTTTTTTTTAGAAAAGCTATGTAATATATAGCTTTTTTTGTAACTTTGCAGCCAGTAATCAACTAAATGACACTGCATATGAAAAAAATCATCCTCTGTCTCATCAGTGTGCTGGCCCTGACTGTCAGCACTGAAGCACAAGAATACATGACTACCACGAAGCTAAAGGCCCAGTGGAGAAAGCAGCCCGTCAAGGTGACAGACGGCGGACAGACACCTGACGTCATAACACTGTTGAAAGCCTTCAACGAGCAATACCCCACATGGGTAATCAGCGAAATACTGAAAAGAGAACCAGCCATCAAGGACGGCGACCAATGGGAAAGTACCGACGACTATCGGGTGCTGGTGGATCGTAAAAACGGCTATGCCGACCTTGCCTCAGAGACGAACATCGACCAAGCAGAAGCCTGTGTATGGTTGAAAGACAACGGCCATCGCATCTTCGCCCTCAGGACCGCACAGGAAAACGACCCAACACCCAGCATACTCTGCTGGTATGACTACAACCCCGAGACACAGACGATGACGCCTGCAAAGAGTCCTGCTGACACGTTCCGTCCCTACCTGCCCAGTGGTCAGTTGGGATATATTCTACCTATGCAGGGTACGGACTTCGAGATCAACGAATACTACATGGGACTGCCAACGCTGAGACACGTGTATAAGTGGAATCAGAAGCAGATGACATACGACGGTGCCTATCTGGCCGATTTCGAATACCAGTCCATAGTTGGCGACCCTGAGACAAAGACCATCAGCGAGTCGGGCATAGACTGGACACACTACGCCCTTATCAAAACGGTGGATCGCAATCGACCCATACTCTGTCTGGCAACCTTCAAAAGCGACAGGATCAAAGAACTGATGATGTTTTCCGAGTTCGATGGAGAGCTGGTGAGGATGGATTCATTCTCAGGCCAGCCTGACTTCCTTATGATGGATGTACGCTGGAAAAAGGTTACCATCCTCGAAGGGGTGGAAGAAGAGCCCTAAAGGGTTGATTATTATCAATTCCCATCATAATTAATTGCACAAAAAGGCCAAAGTGTGCACAAATGGTTTGTTTTTGTGCAATTAATTTGGCTGTATGAGAGAAAATGAGTACCTTTGCACCCGATTTTTGCAAAAGGATATCATTTTTACACATTATTTATTAATATGGCTTTAAAGATTGTTGTTCTGGCCAAGCAAGTGCCAGACACCCGAAATGTGGGTAAGGATGCCATGACTGCCGAAGGAACGGTGAATCGTGCTGCCCTACCCGCCATCTTCAATCCAGAAGATTTGAACGCCTTGGAGCAGGCCCTTCGCCTGAAGGAGCAGAATCCCGGCTCAACAGTAGGAATCCTCACGATGGGTCCTCCACGTGCAGGTGAAATCATCCGTCAGGGACTTTATCGTGGCGCTGATACAGGTTGGTTGCTGACCGACCGTCTCTTCGCTGGTGCTGATACCCTCGCTACTTCTTACGCTCTGGCTACGGCCATCAAGAAGATTGGCGACGTGGATATCGTGATCGGTGGTCGTCAGGCTATCGACGGTGATACCGCTCAGGTAGGTCCTCAGGTGGCTCAGAAGCTGGGTCTCAACCAGGTGACATACGCTGAGGATGTGCTCAGTGTGAAGGATGGTAAGGCAACTATCAAGCGTGTCATCGACGGTGGTGTGGAGACTGTAGAGGCTCCTCTGCCTGTGGTCATCACGGTGAATGGTTCAGCTGCTCCCTGTCGCCCCCAGAACGCCAAGTTGGTGATGAAGTACAAGCGCGCTACCTGTCCGATGGAGCGTCCTGCCGAGGGAACACCATACGACTATCTGTACGATGAGCGCCCTGAACTCACACTGAACCAGTGGAGTGTTGCCGACGTGGATGGCGACGTGAACCAGTGCGGTCTGAATGGCTCACCTACCAAGGTGAAGGCCATTAAGAACATCGTGTTCCAGGCTAAGGAGTCGAAGACTTTGACGGCTTCTGATGCTGATATCGAGGGAATGATCAAAGAATTGTTGGAAGAGAAAATCATTGGATAAAGAGATATGGCTAAC
>Ga0310786_10009608_pt1 | contig 12254 bp, 8 predicted proteins | sample AusTroGonzalo_MG_FD_203881 | JGI IMG/M metagenome (GOLD analysis project Ga0310786, IMG submission 203881) | Bovine rumen microbial communities from tropical cattle in Woodstock, Queensland, Australia - Gonzalo_03 (v2) (version 2) | ecosystem: Host-associated > Mammals > Digestive system >...
TCGATGCGGCCCAGTTCCTTGAGCAGTTCAAAATTCTGCATGTTCCGGGCGCCCACCTGGATCACGTCCACTTCCTCAAACATCGGCAGGTGGCAGATATCCATAATTTCCGTAATGATCGGCATTCCGGTGCGTTTTTTTATCTCCAGCAAAATCCGGATACCTTCCGCATGCAGGCCCTGGAAATCATACGGAGAAGTTCGCGGCTTGAACGCGCCGCCGCGCAGCATCCCGGCGCCGCTCTGCTTCACTGCGCACGCTATTGTTTCCACCTGTTCCTCTGTTTCCACGGAGCATGGACCGGCAATCATCCCGAAATGCCCGCCGCCGAAGGATACCCGTTCGGATACCCGGATCACAGTATCGTCCGGATGGAATTTCCGGTTTGCCTTCTTGAACGGCTCGGAGATCCGGGTCACACTCTCAACGATATCCAGTCCGCTGATCAGGTCCGTATCAATCCGGGTCGTATCACCCACCAGGCCTACCACGGTCTGGAACTCGCCTTCGGAGATATGCGTCCGTACGCCGTAGCTTTCCAGCCACGCGATCAGATGCTCCTGTTCTTCTTTCCGGATATCTTTTTTCAGTGCAATGATCATATGCTCTGTTCCTCCCTGTTTCCTCAAAAAGGGCCCGCAGGTATGCTGCGGGCAACACTTTCCGGATCACACGCGTATTGTAGCACCCATCTTCCCGTCTGGCAAGAATACCTTTTACATATGCAGCGGAAAAACATCCCGCGCATACATTGTTACATAAAAATGCTTTTTGGTTACATCCACATTCTGTCAAATTCCATTTAAATATCCGCTTGTAACTTTTTTTCTTTGACAAAAAGCATCCTTTCCTATATGATATGGATGGATATTTATCTGATGTTCAAATGCTGTTTCCGCGGGGTGATGTCTGTGATGCAGGCCGATCCTCATCTCTATCCGGATAATTACACACCCGTCGGCGATTTGTCGGTGATTGCGATCTGTCTTGTCATGCTCGCGCTGATCGCGTTTTCCTACAACCGGAAAACCATCTCCTTCCGCGTATTCATGACAATTGTCCCATCGCTGATGCTTTCCGCTGCTTTGAGTGTAACTTATAATTTTCTTGCGTCGAGGCTGGGCGCTGTTCCGATCGTGTATATCCTTCGCTGCGTTTTCCACGCCGTGCTGTTCATGCTCTTTTTCGAGTTTGCGCTCTATATTGCCGCACTGACCCGGATTGAGCTCGGAAAAACCAAGCTGATCCTTTCCTGTATCCTGACTGTCATCGTTGCCATCGTAATTATTGACGTGGTGCTCTGTGTCAATGCCTTCAGGCAGACGGATGCCTCCGCCGGTTTGAGCAGCAACGGGCACATGATCTTCCTGATCGGTTATCTTGTGCTGGCCGGAAGCTGCGTCGCTCTGATGGCAAGCGTCCGGAAACGTCTGTATAAGCGCGTCATGTGGGGATTCTACATGTCCGTTGTCATCGCCTTTATCGTTCTGCTCACCCAGCGGGTTTTCGGCAGCGGCTCCTCCTTTACGGTGGTTACGTTCCTCTTCCCCGTGCTTGCCATGTACTGCACCATTCACGCCAATCCGTATGACGCTGAGCTCGGTGCGGTGGACAGTTCAGCCCTGGCGGAAGTAGTCCAGCGCCTGTACAGCGGAAAAAAACCGTTTATCATCCTGAGCCTGTATCTCCCCGTCTTCTCTGCCGAAGGCAAACAAATCCCGGATACAATCCGATCCCTGGTCCGCCGTTTCTCCGTCAATTACTTCCGCCGCTCCATGCTGTTCCAGATCGATAACGGCCATCTGATGCTTATCTTCCGGAAGGCCCAGAATCCGGACTATGAGCATCGGATTGAGAAAATCCTGAGAGCTTTCAGAAGCTACCACAAGCTGTATCAGTATGGTTACAAGATCGTCATCGGAGAATCAATCGATGAGATCAGCAAAAAGAATGAATACATTTCCTTTATCCGGAACATCAACCGGAACCTGCCTGAAAACACGATCCACCGGATCAGTCAGGACGATATCATTTCCTTCAACCGGATGGACTATATCCTGCAGCAGCTGGCGGATATCCATCACAGGCATGACCTGGATGATCCGCGGGTATTGGTCTACTGCCAGCCCGTCTATAACGTCAGGCTCTCCGGTTATGACACGGCTGAGGCACTGATGCGCCTTCAGCTGGACGAGCTTGGCCTTGTCCTGCCGGACGATTTTATCTATCTGGCGGAGGAACACGGTTACATTCATACGCTGACGGAGATTATTCTTCACAAAACCTGCCTGGAACTGCGCAGCATGCTGGACAGCGAATATGTTATCAGCCGGATCTCCGTCAACGTCTCCATGCTCGAGCTCAGGAGCGCTCACTTCTGTGACGATATCAGCCGGATCATCATTAACAGCGGTGTTCCCAGTGCCCGTGTCGCCATTGAACTGACCGAGTCCCAGAGCGAGAGCGAATTTGATATGATGAAGGACAAGATCCTTGAGCTGAAAGAAAGCGGAATCAAGTTTTACCTGGATGATTTCGGCACGGGCTATTCCAACATGGAGCGGATTATCGAACTTCCCTTTGACATCATCAAATTTGACCACTCCCTTGTCACTGCTTCCAGCACTGACGAGCGGTCTGAAAAGATCGTTCACAATATGGCAAATCTGTTCAACGATCTGCATTATTCCATTCTGTATGAGGGTATCGAAACCGACAACGATGAAACCCGCTGCAGGGAAATGTCAGCCTCTTACCTGCAGGGTTTCAAGTTTTCCCGTCCGATTCCCATCGCCGACCTGCGTAAATTTGTTGAGAAAAAGAACGCGGGCTGATCTCCTCAGTCGGAAATCGGCCCGGCTCTTATTTTTTTGCTTCTTTAGACAGCTGTACAGTGAAAACCAACCGGTTTCCGTCCATGGCAGCGGTAATCCTGCCGCCGTGTTTTTCCGCGATCGCCGCAGCGATCGCCAGTCCGATCCCGAATCCGCCTTTCTTTCCCTTTGTCCTTGCCTGATCCACCCGGTAGAACCGGTTGAACAGCTGCTCACACTGTTCTTTGGTCAGGGGTTCCTCCACGGGGTTGGAGACCTGCAGGAGAATGTTCTTCCCCTCTCCCCGGATCTCCGCACAGATCGGCCCGTCTGAGGCATATTTCACCGCGTTGTCACACAGGGTGGATATCAGCCGCTGGATCGATGCCCTGTCCCCGGTCATCCGCAGGTCTTTTTCTGCCTCCACCCGCATCTCCCGGCCGTTGAACTCAGCCATGGAGACAAAGGGTTCTGCAGTCTCCTCCAGCAGTTTCCCGGCGTCGAATGTTTCCATTTCCAGGGTTGGGTGCAACTCCTCCATCCTGGAGAGATATACCAGTTCGTCCACCAGCTTGCGGAGCATCCCTGTCTGCTTCAGCGTGGAGCGGACCCAGGGATTGTCTTCCGTCTCCATCTGCAGCAGCTCCATATTGGTGGCAATGACTGTCAGCGGCGTCTTTAGTTCGTGGGATGCGTTGGTGATAAACTGCTTCTGCTGTTCCATGTTCCGGACTACGGGCTCGATCGCCTTTCGGGAAGAGAGCATCACCAGCAGCATCGCCAGCAGAATGCCTCCCGCGCAGGCGATCGCCGAGATCAGCACCAGGTTCCGGACGGTAGCCAGCCGGGTTTCACAGTTCAGGATCAGCACTTCTTTTTTTCCGTTCCGCCAGTCCATGACCCGATAGAGATAATCCTGCAGGAAACCCTCTGTCTTTCCGCCTGCCACGATCTGTCGGACAAGATCCCCGGCTGCCGCTTCCTCCAGGTTTTCGATCCGGGCCAGCATGAGGCGCTCAACCTCACCGTTTTCAGAGATCAGGGCGGAAAACCAGTTGGATTCCGCCATCATATTCCGGAAATGCCTGTTCGGTCCTGGGAAAGGAAGGTTCAGTCCCTCCGCCTGCTGTTCCTCCGTTTTGGAGTCATCCGCGTCCTTCTTCTGTTCCTGCCCCTGTTTTGTTTTCCGCTCCGAGGCCGTATAGCCCTCGTCCAGCCGGTCCTTCTCATTCTCCGCAAGCAGGTTCAGCGTATCGGAAAGTTCTCCCCGTACGCTGATCCAGTTGGCGATGTTAACGATCCCGACCACCAGCACCATTGCGACAGTCAGGGAGATCACAGCAATCCGTATGAACCGCTTCTGCAGCTGTTTGATCATGCTTTTTTCTCCAGCGCGTATCCCGTTCCGCGGTAGACTCTGATCTCCGTCTCCGAGTTCAGTTCTCCCAGTTTCTTGCGCAGCTGGGAGATGTTGACCCAGACCACGTTGATCTCCGCCTCGGACTCCCAGCCCCAGACCTTATCCATCAGCTGCTGGGCCGAGAACAGGTGTTTCGGGTTTTCCATGAAGAGTTCCATCAGCTGGTACATTTTCCCGGTCAGCCGGACTTTCTGCCCGCCGCAGGTCAGTTCGCAGCTGCCCTTGTCCAGCTGAAGGTCTTCCCAGGAGATTATATCCGGCACAAAGGAAGCCCGCCGGCGTAGCATCGCCCGGATGCGCGCCAGCAATTCCTTTCCGTTGAACGGTTTGGGCAGGTAGTCGTCCGCACCGGCATCCAGTCCGGTCACCCGGTCCTCCACGTCGTCCCGCGCGGTCAGCAGCAGGCAGGGCGTCTTGACACCCTTTTGCCGCATCTCCCGCAGCGCTTCCACCCCATCCTTCTCCGGCATCATCCAGTCCAGAATCATCCCGTCATAGGTTTCTGCCAGGGCATAATCGACCGCTTCCGCACCGTCATACACAGCATCCACCAGATAACCGGATCTTTCCAGCAGCGTTCTGACCGCCGAGGACAGGTCTCTGTCATCTTCCGCGTATAAAATCTTCATGGTTTTTATTCACCCGTGCCCATGGTATCAGAATTCCCGGCCGATGTCACTACCACAGTCATTCCGAAGAAGACGTTTTCATCCGGCGTGAAATCAATGATCGCCTTATAGGTCACTTCTTCCGTCTCCGCTTCAGGCAGTTCGGTAATGTACCGGACCGTGCCTTCGTAGGTCTAGCTCTCATCAGCTTCCAGCTCTATGGTGACCTTATCACCGGCCTTCAGGCTTTTCCGGTCATCCGCAGACAGGGATGCTTCCACCCGCATACCGCTGATCGGCGCGATCTTCGCCATGACGTCGCCCTTGGTCACCGTAGCACCGGCTTCCGCGGTAACAGACGTGATCACGCCCGCCTCTGCCGCCGTCACAGCCGTGCCGGTCATCTCATAGGCTTCGAAGGTACCGCTGAGCGTTTCCAGCAGCAGATCACCGCGGTTCACGGCGTCTCCGTCCTTGACGGCCACATTGACCACAGCGCCTTCCGCCGTCACCGCGGTCGGGCTGACCCGGGTCACGGTTCCCCTGCCGATGCGCTGCTTTTCAGTCATATCTTCATCCCTGAAGATGGAAACCGAGTCGTTGGAAATGAACCCGCCGCTGGTAACAAGCACCGTATAGCTGGATCCGTCCACAGCCGTCACAATACCGATTCCCTTCCGCTTCGCGTCGTTCCGGCAGAGGACATACACCTTCTCACCGGCATGAACGAATGTGGTTTCAACAGAACTGTACGCTTTAGAAGTGCTGGCGCTGATCGTATACTGCGTATTTCCTTCGATATACAGATCCGCACCGTAACGCTCGGCTATGGTTGCCGCGTCGTCACCGGCCTGGACAAAAACGCCGGTCACTTTGCCGTCCTCAGCCGCATAGGTCTTTTCAGTCCGGTAGCTGTACAGGGTCGCGTCCTTTTCAACACGCATGCCTGTTTCCACGGATACATTCTCAATCGTACCACCGATCGGCGCGTATACCGGCACTTCCACGCCGGCTTCCACCGTGCCGTTCAGGCTCAGGGTCTCCGCAGCGGCACTTCCGACTGCCAGCAGCAGTACCATCAGGATAGCAGCAGCCCGTTTCAGATTCTTCATTGTTTTTCCCTCCGTTATCATTTTGCTCTTTTATTTATGTCACCGCACGCAGCGCGTCGATGGGATTCAGCCTGCTGGCTTTCCTGGCAGGCGCCCAGCCGAAGATGATGCCCACTGCCGCAGAGAAGCCTACGCCCAATGCGACTGCACCCCAGTTCAGGGTAAAATGGGTCCCCAACGCCTGACACAGTCCATAGGACAAAGCCAGGCCGAAGATAACTCCCAGCAGGCCGCCGATCATGGAGAGCAGAAAGCTCTCCAGCAGGAACTGCATCTGGATCTGGCCCGGCACAGCGCCGAGCGCCTTCTTCAGGCCGATTTCCGTCGTCCGTTCCGTCACCGTCGTCAGCATCATGTTCATAATGCCGATGCCGCCCACCAGCAGCGCGATCGAGGCAATACCCGCCAGGAGTGAACTGAGCATGGTGGTCATCGTGTTCATGGTCTCTTCGATCGTTTCCATGGACGAAACCTTATAGCAATCCTCCTCAAAGTCGAACAGCACATCCATGGCGCTCTCGATCTCTTCCTTGGCCTCAGCCGAGTCCGCGCCTTCCTTCAGGTAGACGGTAAAGGCAGTGACCTCGTTGGAATTGTTGACCTTCATCGCCGTGGTATAAGGGATGATCACATCCGGTGATCCCATGAAGATAGAAGCGATGCCGCCGCCGCTGTCTTCCTTGTACCGTCCCACGATCGTGAATGGAAGTCCTGATACATACAGGGTCTCTCCGATCGGATCTTTTCCGAGAAAAAACTGATCGATCATATTCTGGCTGATCACGCAGACATAACTGCTGTTATCATCATCGATAAAGTTCAGGGGCCGTCCCTGGACGATCATATCCTTATTCAGATCGGAGTAATAGGCATTTTTGCCGGAAACGGTGACGCCGGTCTGCACATTCTTGCCGTAAGAAACCCGACCGTTCAGGCTGACGCTCGGTACCACGCCGTCCACATTCTCCAGATTGGAGATCACAGCCATATCCTCCGGCGTCACGCCGGTCTTCGCGTCGCTTCCCGTAACCTGGACCGTCAACGTTCCGACGCCCATATCCGTGAAAGAGGAAGCAATCGTTCCGGATACGCCGGATACCGTGGAGATCAGCGTGATGACCGCCATGACGCCGATCATAATGCCCAGCAAAGTCAGGAAGGAACGAACCCTGTTGCTCCGGATATTATCCAGGGCCATGCCTGCGCCTTCGCGAAAGGTCACGATTTTCTTTCGGATTGCGTTAAGCATCCTGCAGGCCTCCTTCCGTAATCTCCCCGTCAATGATATGAACGATCCGACGGGCATTGGAGGCGATCTTCAGGTCATGGGTAATCATAATCACTGTATGCTTCTCCTCGTTCAGTTCCCGGAACAGCTGCATGATCTGTGCGCCGGTCTTCTGATCCAGGGCGCCGGTCGGTTCATCCGCCAGCAGGATAGCCGGATTGCAGATCATCGCGCGGGCGATCGCTACGCGCTGCTGCTGTCCGCCGGAAAGCTGGGTGGGCAGATGATCCATTCGGTCCTTAAGGCCTACGCGTTCCAGCATCGCTTCCGCACGCTCCCTGCGTTCCTTTGGCCCGAAGCCGGCATAAATCAGGGGCAGTTCCACATTTTTCCGGGCCGTCAGCCGGGGCAGCAGCTGGGAATTCTGGAAAATGAAACCGATCTCCCGGTTCCGCAGTGCTGCCAGTTCCTCTTCGTCCAGATCCTCGACCGCCCGGCCCCGCAGGATATATTCGCCTGAGGTCGGTGTATCCAGGCAGCCGATGATGTTCATCAGCGTCGTCTTTCCGCTGCCGGAAGGACCCAGCACCGACAGGTAATCCCCTTCTTCCAGTTCCAGGGATACCTTTTTCAACGCATGGACGTCCTCTCCTTCCAGCGGATAAATTTTATCGATCTCCCGCATCCGGAAGAATACTTCTTCAGCCATCGTCAGTTCCCCCGTGATCCGCCGTTTCCGCCGCCCGGGGTATTGCCGCTTTCTCCGGGTCTGTCACCGTTTCCTCCCGGAAAACTGCCGGCAGGCATGTTGCTGAAGTCCGGCATATCCCCGAAGTCGGTCGTATTGGTTCCGTTCCAGTTATTGCGGTTACGGTTGTTCCGGTTGACCTGACGGTTCGTGAACGCATTGGAGAACAGCGCTGCCAGGCCGGTCAGTTCTTCCTGCTTCTCGGCAATCTTGTAAACGGTCTCTCCGGCGGTGACACCGGATTTGATTTCCACATAGTTGCCGTTGCTCACGCCGACGGTGACAGGAACCTCTTCCATCTCGCCATTCTCTTTTTCTTTGTAGACAAAAGCCGTATTATCCCGGGCCGTGCTCAGCGCGTCCATTTTCAGCACTGTCACGTTCTGTGCCTCCTGCAGGGTGATCGTAATCGTCGCCTGCATGCCCGGCCAGACATTTTCCACCGCAGAAGTATCTACGTTGACTTTCGCGGTATAATAGGCCACATTATTCCCGGTATAAGTAGAGTAATCGATCGCCCCGATGACGGAATCAAACGACGCGTTGGCCGAAGAGACCGTCACTTTGCAGGCCTGGCCCACCGAGACCTCGGAGATATTACTCTCGCCCACACGGACGGAAACCTGCATATGATCAAAGTCTGCCACAGTCAGCAGTGCGCTGCCGCTCTTCACATCGTCGCCCTTCGCTGCCTCTACGGCGCTGACCGTACCATCAAACTCAGCTTCAATCGTCGTTCCGTCGGAAAGCCGCATCAGTTTGGCGCCTTTCTTCACTTTATCTCCGACAGATACATAGACCTCGCGGACCTTCACATCCGCGTCAGCCGTATAGGCAGCACTGTCAATCAGCTGCATGTTACCGGTGAAAGACAGGGAATTGGAAATGCTGCCGGTCGTCACGGTATAGGGATTATAGGTAATCTTGTAGTCCGAACGAAGCTTGCTGTATACAGACCACAAAGCCACACCCACCACCAGCAGGATAATCACCGTCCAGATAATCCGCTTAATGATCTTTTTCCGGTTTCTCTTCTTTTTCTTTATATCTTTTTCCGTCTTTCCGGATGAGATCGTTTTTTCCTCCGCGGTCTCTTTTTCCTTCATTTCGGTTATTTCGGACATCGTTTCTTCATTCCTTCCTGAGCGTTTTTCGAAACCTGTGTCATTTTAACGAAAAAACCTAAAATGTAACTAAAATGCAATAAATGGCAAAAAAGAAGAGGCAGACTTTCTGCCCCTTCCTCAGCAAATCCGGTTTACAGGTTTTCTTCCGGAGACGCCGGTTCTTCTGCCGGCGCCTGCGGTTCCGTTTCGTTTGTTTCTGCCGCCGCGTTCCCGGCACCTTCAGCCTCCGGAGTTTCCCCTGTTTCCTCAGGCGCTTCCTCTTCCTTTTCCGCGCGGCACACGCCAACCACGGTGCTGCCCTCAGCCAAGCGCATGATGCGTACACCCTGCGTAGCCCGGCCGCACAGGCGGACGTCCGCAGCCCTGGCGCGGATAATCGTACCGTCGTCGGTGATCAGCAGGATATCCTCGTCCTCATGGACAAACAGGAGAGCCGCCAGGTCACCGGTCTTCTCTGTCAGCTGCATGGCTTTGATGCCGGAGCCGCCGCGGCCCTGCTCCCGGTATTCCTCCGGATCAGTCCGCTTGCCATAACCTTTGGTTGTAATCGCCAGCACGGTTGTTTCCGGTTCCACCGCGGCAATATCGATGACTTCGTCACCGTCCGCTATACGCATGGAGCGCACACCGATGGAATTACGGCCCACATTGCGCACGTGGCGCTCATTGAAGCGGATGCACTTGCCTTTCCGGGTCGAAACAAGCATCTCGTCATCCCCGTTGCTCAGCCGCACGCCGATCAGCTCGTCGCCTTCCCGCAGCGCAATGGCAATCAGGCCGTTCTTGCGCAGGTTGCGGAACTCTTCCAGGGCCGTTTTCTTGATCATGCCCCTGCGGGTCGCCATGACCAGGTTGTGCTCCTGCTCCGTTTCCTTCGGCATCGGCAGCATCGTGGAAACCTTCTCGCCCCCGGCAATCTGCAGCAGGTTGATGATCGCCTGTCCACGGGCCTGCCGGCCCGCTTCCGGAATCTGGTAGCACTTCAGGCTGTACACCCGGCCGAGGTTTGTGAAGAACATGATCTCCTGGTGAGTGCTCACCACAAACATCTGGGTCGTATAGTCGGTGTCCTTCACGTTCATACCGCTCACGCCGCGGCCGCCGCGGTGCTGCGCACGGTAGACGGAGGAAGGCACGCGCTTGACATAACCGTCGTGAGTCAGTGTGACGACCATGTTTTCTTCCTGGATCAGGTCTTCCACATCGATCTCGCCCTCGATGATCGTCAGTTCGCTCCGGCGCTCGTCGCCGAACTTATCCCGGATCGCTGAGATCTCAGTTTTGATGACCTCCATCAGCAGGTACTCATCCGCCAGGATCGCGGTCAGCCGCTCAATGGTCTTCTCCAGCTCCTGGTATTCCTCCATCAGACGCTCGCGTTCCAGGCCGGTCAGGCGGGCCAGGCGCATATCGAGAATCGCCTGGGCCTGCTTTTCGGAGAATTCAAAGCGGGCAATCAGGGCTTCCTTGGCCGTGGCAGTGTCCTTGCTGGCCCGGATAATCGCCACAATCTCGTCGATATGGTCCAGCGCCTTCAGCAAACCTTCCAGGATATGAGCCCGGGCTTTGGCTTTGTCCAGCTCGTACTTCGTACGGCGGGTCACCACGTCCTTCTGGTGCTCCAGATAGTAGTAAATCATCTCCCGCAGGTTCAGCACGCGGGGCTGGCCGTTTACCAGTGCCAGCATATTCGCGCCGAAATTGTCCTGCAGGGCTGTATGTTTATACAGGAAGTTCAGCACAACCTGGGGATAGACGTCCTTTTTCAGTTCGATGACGATGCGCATACCGTTCCGGTCGCTCTCGTCACGGATATCGGACACGCCTTCCAGCAGCTTGTCCCGCACCAGGTCGGCCATCTTTTCCACCAGCTTGGCCTTGTTGACCATGTAGGGGATCTCCGTGATGACGATGCGGCTGCGGTTGCCGGGCATCTCTTCGATGTTGCTCTTTGCCCGGACAGTGATCCGGCCGTGGCCGGTATAATAGGTTTCCCGGATGCCGGCGCGGCCGAGGATCAGGCCGCCTGTGGGGAAATCCGGCCCTTTGATATGCTGCATCAGGTCGTCAATCGTGCATTCCGGATTGTCGATCATGCAGATAACGCCGTTGATCACCTCGGTCAGGTTATGCGGCGGGATATTGGTCGCCATACCGACGGCAATACCGTTTGAACCGTTCACCAGCAGGTTCGGGAAACGGGCCGGCAGGACCGCGGGCTGCTGCAGGGTTTCGTCAAAGTTCGGATAGAAATCCACCGTGTCCTTGTCAATGCCTTCCAGCATGTGCAACGTCAGTTTCTGCATGCGCGCTTCGGTATAACGCATAGCAGCCGCGCCGTCGCCGTCCACACTGCCGTAGTTGCCCTGGCCGTCCACCAGCGGGTAACGGATGTTGAAGGGCTGGGCCAGGCGGACCATCGCGTCGTAGACGGAGGAGTCGCCGTGAGGATGGTATTTACCGAGCACATCGCCGACCAGGCGGGCGCTCTTGCGGTAGGGTTTGTCAGGCGTCATGCCCAGCTCGTTCATGTCGTACAGAATCCGGCGGTGAACAGGCTTCAGGCCGTCCCTGACGTCCGGCAGGGCGCGGTCGATAATAACGGCCATCGCGTAGGAAATAAAGGACCGTTTCATCTCCTGTTCCAGATTGACGGGAATCAGCTTATCTTGAATCATCTTTTCAAATCCTCAATTATTCTCTCGTATATCTCATCCGGAGTCCGGTAAGGCAGATTATCCGGAATCCCCGGCTGTGCATGATGAATGAATCAGATATCCAGATCCTTCACCAGGTCACTGTTCTCCTGGATAAACTGCTTTCTCGGTTCCACATCGTCGCCCATCAGCAGCGTGAACAGCCGGTCCGCTTCCATGGCGTCGTTGGGGGTAATCCGCATCATGGACCGGGTCTCCGGATTCATGGTCGTCATCCACAGCTGCTCGCTGGACATTTCACCGAGGCCTTTGTACCGCTGGATCTCCGGTTTCGGATCCCGGCCGATCTCATCCAGCACGCGCTGCAGCTCATCGTCATCATAGACGTAGCGCTCGGTCTTGCCTTTGGTTACCTTGTACAGCGGAGGCATGGCGGCATACACATAGCCCTTGTCAACCAGCGGCCGCATGAACCGGTAGAAGAAAGTCAGCAGCAGGATCCGGATATGCGCGCCGTCCACGTCGGCATCCGTCATACACA